>ERZ779750.386-NODE-386-length-18536-cov-7.76268_pt1 | contig 18536 bp, 13 predicted proteins | sample MGYA00511071_ERZ779750 | MGnify/ENA primary metagenome ERZ779750 (study PRJEB29588, sample SAMEA2153740) | human gut metagenome | biome: human gut; feature: human-associated habitat; material: faeces | place: Denmark | collected 2008/2010 ... | reverse complement strand
AATACCCGCCGTCTGCGTATCCTCTTCTCTCATATCTACTCTGTTTTATAACCACCGGGCGATTTTGCACTTGGCTAACTCGCAGCCGGTGAGCAGGTTTATATGACAGTCACCGTCATATGTCAACACAAAAAATTAAAAAAATTTGATTTTTTTTCACATTTTTTCTAACCCATTGATTGTATGAAGAAATTTATGTGGAATTTTCGCATGTGGAAATACGCCCCGTTATTTCCTTTTTTTTAACCTTATGTGCGGTATAATATTTACAATACACGAACTGTAATTTTGATACAAGGTAGCAATTATGTTAAAAAACAACATTTTAGTTATAGCTTTAGTCTTAATACTTTCGGCCTGCGCTTCGGAGAAGCCGGTTTTGACCGGGGTTGACGGTTCGGCGATTCCGCCGGCTTTTGCCCATTTTCCGGACGTTCCTTTTCCTGACCAGTCCTATATAGACTTGGAAGAAACAAAAGCTTTGGGCACCGGCGACAACTGGATCGGCAGCCTGGTATTTACGACTCCGTATAACGCAAGCAGCGTTTTTGACTTCTATATGTCGGAGATGCCCAAACTGAAATGGAAAGAAATTGCAACGGTTCGGGCGGACATCAGCCATATGACTTACGTGCGGGAGAATCGCGCCGTGCAGATTCTGATTCTTTCCGACGGTTCAGACAAGGCCAAAGTAACGATTACGGCAATTCCGAATCCGAATGCTTCAAGTTATTAATAAAGGGAGCATCAAATGCGGTTTGAATTTTTCACGATGGGCGGCAGCCAGCTTTGGGAAGACGTTTTCTTTTATCAGAAATGGCGAATCCAGCGAAATTACCGCACCAAAGAATACAGGCTTCTTGATCCGTGGGACATTCAGCGTCACAGCGGCGGTTTCGAAAACTGCCGCCGGGCTTTTCTTGACTATATTGAAATCTATGAAATATCGCGACAGCGCGGACATATGGTAATCATGCTGCACGGTCTGGGCGACAGCAAAAACATTTTCAAACCCTTATGGCGTGCCGTATTAAAAGAAGGTATGATGGCGGCTGCAATAAACTATCCGTCGACACGCAAACGAATCGACTCACACGTCCGGCAGTTGCAATTTCTGCTGAACCATCTTGAAGACGTGCAGGAAGTCTCCTTTGTAACCAAAGGCGTCGGCGGAATTGTACTGCGTAAACTGATGGCTCTCGAATCGCCTTGGCAGAAAAAGCTCAAAATCCGGCGCATTGTGCAGGTTTGTCCGCCGAATCAGGGCAGCAGACTCTTTGCCAAACTTGAAAAATACAGTTTTTTCAGATGGCTGTTAGGCCCGATTTTGAAAGAAGTTTCGCCGAACAACATGATTTTCATTCCGAACTTTCCTAAAGGAACCGAGTTTGGCATCATTGCAACGGATTTTCCGGGCAAGAATCTGACCAACATGCTTTCGGAATCGCTAAAAAAGTCTTTACCGACGCCGGGCGAATCCGATTTGGAGGGTGCAAAGGAGGTTATTCATGTCAGCAACGTCAACTACAACGTCTTTAACAACGACAAAGTCGTTAAAGCCTGCGTAAAATTTCTGACCAAAGGGAAATTCAACTAAATCAAAAAAAATCAAAAAACTGTAACAAAATATTTTACTTTTATATGCTACAATCTAAATAGCATGGAATAGCTTTAAAATGAGGAACCGATGAGAGCCGTACTGATTAATATAGGAATAATTCTGGCAATTGCCCTTGCTTATTATATTGATTTTTTCGGCTGGTTTACCACAAAGTACGCTTTCTGGGGGTCACTCGTTTTGGTAATTGCGGTTTTGCTGGCTGCTTTTAAGGTACTTGGCAATCCTTGGCATAAGGAAGACGACGATGACAAAATGTAGTTGGAAATATGTATTCGGCCTGTTTATCGGGCTTCTGTTTATGTCAGCTGTAGGCGAGGCTTTTGCGACAGAAGGAGCCAATGCCGCAACCGAGAAAAAAGTCGAAACTTTTGTCGGAGCCACAAAACTCGGCGACAAGAAAGATCAGGACGTTATTGACCAAGTCAAGCAAAACTGCGCCGATGCCAAAAAGAAAGTCGAAGACAAAGAAAAAGAAATATCTGACATTGATGTAAAAATAAACAGAACTGTCACAACAAGTGCTGTTGGTACATCAGTTACTGGTTTTGTCATGACCGCAACGACAAAAATTAATGATCCTGAAGCATACAATAAATATACAGAAGAAAAAAGACGTCTGCAAGAAGAATTGAAACAACTCAAAGAAGCAAAAGATAAAGCATGTGATGAAGCTGATGAAGTTCTGGACGTTGCAGAAGCTGCTATTTATGTATATACCGGTTCTGACGGTTCAAAACTATATTTTCAGTATGATGGAGAAACGGCAAAATCAATCAACGGCGTTACACGCGGCTGTATTCCGCTGCCAATGAAACTGGCTGAAGGCCGAAGTTGCATTTTTTGCCCGCTGTTTCTGAAAATCTTTAATGCGGCGCAGAGAATGACCAGCGGTTCTTATGCCGCATTATCCAAAGCTTTTGCCAACGTGCTTTTGGTTGGATTTGCCTTGTGGGTTGCCTTTTCTTTGCTCGGCAAAGTTTCTTCCTTTACCAAAATGGATGCGCCGAAATACATTACCGAGCTTTTGACACAGGCATTTAAAGTTCTGGTTGCCTTTTTGCTGTTGAGAGACGCAACTGCCATTTACGGTTATGTATTGGGACCATTGTTGAAAGCAGGTATGGAATTTGGCATGACTCTGCTTTCGGCAGGAGAAAACTCTTATCTTCAGGCTTGTGACACTTCGTCAGAATTAAGCGGTCTGAGCAGCGGGCTGCTGCCAGGGTATCTGTATACACAGTTGGAATGTTTCATCAAAGCGGTTCAGGCCGAACTGGCCGTTCCGCAGGCAATCGGTTCCTCGCTGATGTGCGTTGCCCGGAATGCCGGCGCTATTGACATGGGCGCTCTGACGACTGTTACAAGTTTTAAATTCCCTGACCTTTCCATGATTTTTGAAGGTTTAATCATTTGGGTCTTTGCATGGCTGCTGTCGCTGGCTTTTGCCTTTTATCTGGTTGACGCAACCGTACGGTTGGGTATTGTCGGTGCCTTGATGCCGTTCCTGATTGCCAGCTGGCCGTTTAAAGTTACTTCCAAATACACGACACAAGGCTTTACGATGTTTATGAATACTTTCTTTACTTATGTGTTCATGGGGCTGGTCGTCAGCATTAACATTCAGTTAATGAGCGAATCAATGTCCGGCGTTTCGGGTGGCATGAAAGCGGTTGTCAATGCATTAAATTCAAATGAAGTTACCACTCTTAAAAATCTGCTGGACATCGGTTTTGCAGGCTTTCTCATTCTGATTGCCAGCTGTATTTTCGGATTTAAGCTGACCAGTCAGGCAACCGAACTGGCCGGAAGCATGGCCGGCGGCGGTGGCGGCAGCTCAATTGCTCCGGAAATCGGCGGCATGGGTTATAATGTTGCCAAAGCGGCGACGCTCGGAACCGGCAAAATGGCATGGCAGGGGACAAAACTGGTTGGCAATGCGACCGGAGTTACGCCGAAGCTGCGGCAGGCTCGAGACAAAGCCGTTTCAGCTTTGGGAAAAGTTTTCAGTTTCGGACGGTCAGGCGGCGGCAAGAGCAGTGCTCCCGTATCACGGCTTCGCGGTTCGGACGCTCCGGCGCCGGCCCCCTCCTCTTCTTCGTCAGGAGGCGCTTCTCCGGTAACGGCCGAGCAGACCCGTCAGGCCGAAAGAGTCAAAAATGCCGCACCGCGGCCGACGGCACCGGCTACACCGGTAACGGCTGCTAATACGGCCAAACCGAATCAGGCCGGAGCGGAAGGAACTGCGCCGACAAGTCCGGAAGCAGTAAGAGAGCGGCAGATTGACCAGTTCAACCGCAAACAGGCCGCAGGATTGGATCTTGCCAATAACTCCGAAATTTACAAACAAGTGTCCGAGCGATGCGGACAGGCGACGGCCAACCGTGACGCAGCAGCTCAACGCGCCCGCAATTTTGAAGCTCAGGCAAAAGAGGAAAAAGACAAAGCAACTGCTTTGCGGCAAAAAGCCCAAAGTATGGCTGACGGTGCCGAAAAAGACGCGGTAATGCGGCAGGCAGGCTCTTCCGACCAAAAGGCTAACGAATTTACGGCTCAGGCTGCCGAAGAAAGAAAAAATGAAAAAGAAAATGATGCCATCGTTCAGGAAACCCTGAAAAAAATGGACGAGATGCAGAAAGAAAGAGAACAGAGCATATCGGATAAGGAAATTGACAGCATTATGAAACAGAAATACGGCAACAATTACCGTACAGAACAAAGCGCCAATATTAACGGATGGGACTTTAAATAAGTTTTAGGACTAAGACGATGTTTAAGGACGTGAACATAAAACAGATTTTAAAAGTGATGCTGGTTGTTCTTTTTGCGGCATTCATGCTCACGGCCTGCGATTCTCCTAAAGAGGGCAAAACATCTCTGAATGCAGACAAGCGTGCGGCTTTATCCGTAAAAGACGACAGCGGACAACAAGAACTGGCTAATCAACACAGAGAATGCTGGCAGACCGGAATAATCGACTTGCTTTATGAGAATATGGGCAAAGTCGCCATGGGCATGTATGCCAAAATTACCGACGGTGCATTGCCTTTGATGATGATTGCTTTTGCGCTCTGGACAATTTTCCGCCTGTTAAAGTTTGTCGGTTCGTTTACGGAAGATTCTCCGGCCGAAATATGGAATGAAATTGTGCGAAAATTGTTTGTCTGCCTGATTTGCGGGTTAATCGCCTCTTCAACGACGCAGATTTTGTGGCTGCTGAATACGGTTGTTTTCCCGATTTACTACGCATTTTTGGAACTCGGCGCGGCAATTTTGAACAGTACAGGCGACGGAAGCAACTTCAAGGTCAACAACGGCGTTGTCATCAAGTTCTTTCAGGAACTGATAACGCCGAGCCAGCCGGTAATGTGCACGGCACCGGCTCTTGGCCAAGCATCAATAGAAAGCCTGTCTTTCCCTGACGGACCGAGAACCATGATGAATTGTATGATTTGTGCCGTTAATGAGCGTCTGACACTGGGGTTCTACCTTTCGTTCAAAGTTATGGCCGCACCTGGATTTATGCCGTTAATAACCGGCCTGTTTATCCTACTGTGCTTTACATTCGTCAAGCTCGGATTTGTCTTCTATCTGGTTGACAGCATTTTCCGCTTTACAATGATGGCGGTCATATTGCCGATTCTGGTCATGTCTTACGCTTTTAAGCAGACGTCAAGCTGGGCAAAAAATGGTTTTCTGACCATTATAAATTCGGCCGCACTGATGATGTTTATGGCGGTTATGATGTCAATGGCTTTGCTGGCTATGGAGCAGATTATCAGTGACAACTCCGACATTTTCGACAAAAGCGTTACCAAAGATTCTTTTGCCGAGTTCAGTATTCCGTTTATGTGCATCATGCTGATTGCTTTTCTGATAGTTTCCAGCGTCAACATAGCCCAACAGGTAACAGACAGTCTGGTCGGCGGAAATTCCGACTCCGCTTTCCAGAAACGCGCCGGCAAACTGGCCGCCGAGATTTTCTGGGGCGCCTTGAGCATTGTCACGTTTGGCGGGGCCAGAAAGATACGCGACGCATGGAAAATACTCAAAGGCAGCAAGTAGTTAATTTGCCAAAAATTAAGGACCAAAACGATGAAACGGTTAACCGACATATTAAACATCAGCAAACTTATGAAGACAGGCGTTTTCATAATGTTGTTGTGCTTTTTGTTCCCGGCCGCCGTTTTTGCCGGTGGAGCTTGTGGCGCCAATAATCCTGACGGATGTCCGGAAGGGCAGAAATGTTATAAGATAAGATACGATATAACTATTACCCGTGGCGGCATGGCTCCAGACATGACCGTACATGATAACTCTGTTTTTGAATGTCATACGGACAAGGAAATTGAAAAATTAAGAAATCCCGGTTTTTTCTCCAGAGTTAAAGCTCTTTCCATTGAAGAAGTTGAGGGCAGCAAAGGAGAAAAGAACACATATTCTGTTACCAGTATGGCCACCGGCGTCGGAAACCGAAGCACCGTTGATGAAGAAGGAAACATTGAATCCTACCTGACTTTGGCATACGGTTCAATCGAAATTGCCCAGTTTATTGCCAAATGCAATATCGCAAAGATGCAGGAACTCTATCAGGGGAAATGCTACTCCTGCGTGATTATCAAAACTCTGATGGAAACATTTTTAAACGCCTGCAGCAAAGCTTATGACATCACATCTGAAGCGGGCGTAAAACTGCTGGTGCTCGGCGCTTTGGTCTGGATGGCTTTCTTTGTGATGAAAAACGTTTCATCTTTGTCTAACATTGAGCCGGGCGCCATGATGAACACCCTAACCGTCTTTTTGTTTAAGGTTATGGTTGCATATATTCTGATTACTTCCGGACTGGGCGTATTAATCAAATATACGATAAACCCGCTGCTGACTGCCGGCGCTGACTTTGGTATCGCTTTTATGAGCGTAACCAGCGACATTTCCGGAGCTCCCGAACTGAACGCCAACTATGCCGTAACCGTTCCGACCATCTCCGCACCGGACGGCGGAGCCGCAACGGAAATCGTTTCTTCCGACGTAATGAACAGAATCATGTTCTTTGCCCAAAACCTGGATAAAAACGTTTCGACCAATTTGGTTATCGGCCACGCGATGACCTGCTGGTCTATGAATGGCGGCGCTTGGGACTTTTCTCTGTTCAAAATGGTCAACTTATGGCTTTGGTTCTGCGGCGCCTTAATTTGGTTTGTCGGGTTCATGCTGACGCTGGGCATCGGTTATTATCTGCTGGACATTTCTTTTAAGCTCGGTTTTGCCATAATGGCACTGCCGGTCGTTATCGGACTATGGCCGTTCAATGTTACCAAAGGGAAAGTGACCGCCGTCATCAGCATTATGCTTAAAGCAGCCGGAACTTTCGTGTTTCTTGCGCTGACGACGACATACGCTCTGGCAATGATTAATGTGGCTCTGAGGGACGTTCCGACACTGTTTGCAAAAATTGAAGCCGGTGATGCCATTTGGATTTCAAACACCTTTGATTTAACCGGACCTTATTTTCTGATTATTCTGTTTGTTTACCTGTATTCGATGAAGCTGATTTCATCAACGGTTTCTGATTACGTTGACAAATTCTTCAAAGACAGCGTTTTCGGCGGCGCCGATCCGATGCACGGCAAACTGACCCAAATGACCGACTTTGCCAAGCAGCAGGCCATGCGGCCGGTAAAATGGGCCGGTGGCAAAGCCTCCGATGCCGTAAAGAAACAGGTAACGGAAGGAGCAGCCAAAGCCGGAAAATTTGTCCGCGGCCTTTTCAAAGGCAAAGCCAACGGCGATCAGGAAAAAGACGACAAAGGCGGCGGCAATCCGGTAAGCGGCGGCGGAGCAGCCGTTAAAAACACCGGAAAAGGCGCCAAAGCGGCCGGAGCAACCATGGAACAATCCGGAAAAGGCGTTCAGGCTGCCGGCAAAGGCATGGAAGCGGGAGGAAAAGCGGCTCAAGCCGGCGGCAAAGGGTTGATGTCCGCAGGCAAGGGATTGTCGGCAACAGGTTTGGGCGCCATTGTCGGCGTGCCGATGATGATTGCAGGCGCCGCGGCATATGGTGCAGGCAAAGGCGCCGAAGTGGCCGGCAAAGTAACCCAAAAGGCCGGCAAGGCCATGCAGAAAGGCGGCAAAGCTATGAAAAAGATCGGCGAGAAAATGGAAAAAGCCGGCGAAAAGATGGAAAAAATGGGCAATAAGCTGAAATTCGGCGATGAAAAGGCTCCCGAACCGGAAAATAAAGACAATTCTTCCGAAGGAGAAAGCCCTAAACCTGAAGAACAAAACAAACCCGAGAAACCGGACAACGGCAACAAACCGGAAAACGGCAAGTAACAGGTGACCGAGATGATGAACTGTATTTTGACATATTTGAAAAGAATCACCTTTTGGGTAACGGTTGGATTGATTCCGTTTCTGTCGATAATTAACCTTTCGGCGGCAGCAACCGACTGTGGCGCAAACTGCGGCGTCGAGTGGCAGAAATGCCCGGAAGGAACTCGTACCGACATCTCTGCCGAATGCCTTAAGCAGCTGAACAGTTCATACAACAACTGCATCAACACAATGCCGGTTGCCGGAAATGTCGACCGCGTTCCTGAAGACCTGTGCCTGCGTAATCGTTCCAATCCCCGTCATAACGGCATGGACTATGCAGCCAACGGCGGGACGAACGTAACGGCAGCAGCCGATGGCAGGGTTATCGAAACAAACAACTGCTCTAAAGGCTATGGCCGAAAAATTGTTATTGAACACGAACGCAAAGACGGTAAAGGCTCCTCCTATGTTTCTCTGTATGCACACCTGTCAAAAATTTTGGTAAGCCAAGGACAAACTGTTAAGAAAGGCGACGTTATCGGTCAGGTCGGCGGAACATCTTGCAGCGGCAACAAAGGAGATACTCCATGGAAAGAATACGGCAATCACCTGCACTTTGAATTAAGAACGTCTAACGGGGGAACGGTTATTAACCCGATGTGTGACGAAATTCAATCCCTGTGTGGAAAATGTTACACCGAATTTAACCCCAATCAGTGCCGGATTGAATGTAAAGTGAATCCGGAAGATCCGATGTGCAAATCGTCCGGCAAATCAGACTTCAGTTTTGACTGGAGCACTTACAACGCGCCCCAATTTGTACCGGCAAACGACTTCAGCAGCCAAAATGCCGTTGTCGGCTCCTCGGCTTATACATCTTACGGTGATTCTAAAAACGATGCCGAGTGCAACATCGACTCATACAGAAATTCTTTCAACAGCTGTATCTTTTGTGACCTGTTCAGGGTATTGTTCAATACTGCAAGTTCAATTGCCAAGGCTTCTTATACTTCTCTGGCCGGCGCCATGGTTACGCTGGTTATTATCGGAATGGCTTTGTGGCTGGCTATGACGATTCTGAAATTTATTTCGGCTTTTGACGTCAAAGAGCCTCGCATACTGGTCAAAACCATTTTCAATCAGGCTTTTGTCGTCTTTGTGGTCGTGGTCATTCTGCGTTCGGACATTCAGGAATTTATCGACCTGATTGTAACGCCGGTTTTCAATACCGGCATGGCTCTGGCGCAACTGGTAACGTCCGGGCAGACGGGACAGACCTGCACTGGCTTTACCCAGGTTATGGAAGACGGCGGCATCCCATCGTCTATCGGTAACAATATTCTTTGTACCATTCAGAGCATTCAAGGCAAAATTCTTGATATCATGACATTAGGTTCAACCTCTCTTTGCGTGGCCTTTTTCAAAGAATCATATTGGAAATTATGGTTTCTGCCGCATGTCGGTTATCTTTTGGTGGGCGTTATTCTGTGGCTTTCGGCTTTTCTGCTGATGGTTATTTATCCCTGGCTGCTGATCGATTCTATTTTGCAATTGAGCGTAGCATCGGCGCTGATTCCGGTAGCCATCGCTGCCTATGCTTTCCCGATTACGCGAAAAAAATACGTTACCAAAGTCTGGGAAACGTTTATGACAGCCATGTTTACATTCCTGTTCCTGTCGATTGTCATATTTATCATTACGACCGGCATTGAACAAATTATGAATGAGGTTATGACACCGGCTCTGAAACATGCAGGAACATCAGGAAAAGGTTTTGACATTATTATTGATGCCGTCAATGGTTTGGCCTGGTGGACGGTAAAATTCCTTGAACTGGTCTTCTGGATGCTGCTTGGCTGGGCCGTTTTGGATCAGGCCAAAGAATTTGCCAAATCATTCTCCAAAGGCGGTTTCAGCATTAAGCCAATCGGTTCGCCTTTCGGCGGCATGGTTAACAATGTGGCGACACAAGCGGCTCTCGGTACCGGCAAAAAGGTCTGGGGCGGAACCAAATGGGCCGGAAAACAGATGGGACAAGGCCTGCACGACATGGCGCATTCGGCAAAGGTCAACCGAATGGCCAACCGGGCAATGAACAGCGATGATGCCAAGACCAACGAAGACGGCAGCGTTACGGCAACCGTGCGCAACTGGTACGGCCGCAAAACGACCCGCACGGTTTCACGCGACGCTTCCGGCAACCTTGCCGTAACCAACCAGCGCTCCAGAATCAAAATGCTCGGCCGTCTCAGCCATGACCGGACGACAACCACCGACAAATATATGACGGTTAAGAACAAATACGGCAAAGACGGCAAGCTTCTGCAGCAAACGATTAAAATCGACTCCGCAGCCTGCCGCAACATGACCAATCGCGACGGTTCGCTGAACATGGTTGCCGTCAACACCCTCCAACAGAACTCGACTTTGGGACAGGACATGGTCAACACGGCTATTTTGCAACAGGCTCTGAAAGAAAGAATGCCCAACTCGGAACTGGCCGATATGGACACTTCCTTTGCGGCTCGCGAAATTGTCAGGGGCGACGACGGTTCTTTCACAATTAAACAGACCAACGCCGACGGCACAACGACCAATTTCAGCATGAATATCAGCAATGGCCGGATAATGACATCGGTTGAAAGAATCAGCAAAAGCGGTTCTGCCGTCAAATACAGTTCCGACGGCATTATCAACAAGCGCTCAACTTATACCTATACGGACGGAAAAATAGACACGGCGACAGTCAAAAACAAATATGCGTTTGCCGATTATTATACAAAATATGACAGCAAGCCGATGGACTCCAACGGCCGCCTGTCCGCGTCAATTCCGCAGGACAAAATCATGTTCGGGCAGGACGACCTCGACCTGATGGCCGAGCAGATAGCCGTTTACGGACAGCCGAATTCGATGAAAGAATTTTCCAAGTAATTTCCGGAAACAAACGCTGACATCCGACACAAAAGGAATCCGAAAAACCGGGTTTCTTTTGTGCATATTTGTACACAAATTGTCTTTTTTTGTACTATTTTCTTGATTAATAAGCCGCTTGTATTTATTATTTGCTTAACATTAAATCTTGTTCTTTACAGCAAAAGGATAAACATACTATGGAAGAAATTATTTTCCCGAACCAAATAAGAATGTTTAGAAGACTGCGCGGCCGTTCCATGCAGGAACTGGCGGATCATCTGGGAGTCAGCCTTTCTGCCATCTCCAAAATCGAAAAAGGCTATCGTCGCGTCGATCAGGAACAGCTGGTACGCGTTGCCGAATTTCTGGACTGCCCGCTGCAGGAACTGTTTGTCAACGAACAAAATTCGCAGCAGGAAATCGTCCAGTCGTGGCGCCGCGAACAGGAAAGAAGAAACAAGATTAACGAGAAAAGCGGCCTGAAAACGCTGGGTGCCGGTCTGCGCCAAATCAGAAACGAAAAAAACCTGACCCTGATTGAAGTTGCCGAGAGCGCCGATATGACCCTTTCCGTTTATCATCGTATCGAAATGGGACAGAGGGAAGTTTCGGACAAGGAATTTAAAAACATTGCCAAAGCGCTGGAGATGACTGCTGAGGAGCTGAAAGAAGAAATCAAGAGTCTGGAAGACAAAGGCATGCTTGAAGAAATTATTCAGCGCAACGATGCCAAATACAAATTGCTGTCTACCCCGCGCGGCGCCATTTCCGCCTTTACCAACGCCGTCAACAACAGTCAGGACAACATCAAGATTTCCGTTTACGGAACGGCAGGCAAAGACGGCAACGTGATTATCGACTTTGACGAAGAAACCAAGAAAGTTCAGCGTCCGGTTAAACTTTTCAGCAAGAAAGATGCTTATGCCGTCAATCTTTGCACCAGGCGTCTGGGAACGCTGTTACCGACCCGTTCGATATTGTTTGTCGATCCGCAGGACGTTGTCAGCGTCGGCGATATCGCCCTGTATTTCGTCGATGAAAAAGAAGCTAAAATACTGAGCATCCGCGAAGACGAAAACGGACAGCTTTACGGTCTGCGCTGGAACCCGGACGAAAGAATAGAAATCGGCAACGACGATTTGAGCAAAATTCATAAAGTTGTCGCCATTGAGCTTTAGTTTCAAACTCCGCCTGACCGGCGGAGTTTTTTTTATTCCCGCCGCTTTTGTTAACCTGAAATTTACGACATAGAGCCTAAAATCGGTAATATGGATGAATTTTAAATAAAAGTTAGCAAGAGTCGGACAAAACAGGTGGTTGACACTTATTCAAAAGGCGCGGACAGCCGCAAGCTGTATAAGAAAAATCATGGCGACGGGGAAGACCCCATCATCATAGCTCAGCGCTTTTTAAATATTTTCCGCCAGTTGCATATTTTCAGCACCGAAAGAAAAGAGGCTTTTAACAAAATGATTTTGGAACAGCCTCCGGAAATCAGGGGCATGTTCGGTTCTCTGCCGGGCGGTTCGGTTTTACAGGAATATGTCGACGAACTTGAGCAAAGCGCCGGCGTTGCACGCGACCATTCGGGTGAGTTTCAAACCGCCTCGGCCACACCCGAGCTTAATGACGAAATATCCAGAGCCAAAATTTTGGCAACTGCACTCGCCGAAGCGCAAATTCAGGCAAACGCCAAGTTGCAAAACAGCATTCCTCAGGCACAGGCACAGCCGCAACCGGCAGCAGCTGCACCGCAACCTGCGGCACCCACTTATGCCGGACCGGCAAAAATCGTTGCCGACGCATCTTTTGCCAAAGAGATTGCCGCAGCATTTTCTCAGGCACTGAAATTCAGCGAAGAACGAAGCCAGACCGGAAACAAACAACTGGCGGCCGCCGTAATTGCCTCGCAGGAGAAAATGGCCAAAATCTTTGCTGAAAAGAGCAGCAACAGCGAACTGACGTCGGCTCTGATTGCGACACAGGAAAAAATGGCGCAGGCATTGGCGGAAAATGCGGCAGCCATAAAGAACATGCCGGTAAAATCGCTTGGCTCAGGCAAAGAAACCTCGTTCTCTTCACCGGACGGCAGCAGGGAAATTCTGGACGCCATAAGGGAATCGCAGGATCGTATGGCGCAGATGATTATGCAGCATAATACCATGGCAGCCAGCAACAGCAGCAACACCAATGCAAACAACATTCAGATTAATGCAACACCGATGCCGCCGATGGAGGACATCGTCAAAGGCATTGTCAAAGCACAGTCCGAACTGTTTCGAGAAATGTCCGAAACCCAAACCAAAGAGCTTTCGGCGATCATTTCAGTGGCACTGAAAGAAAGCCAGCAGCTTTCGACGCAAACAATTGTCGAAGCCATGGAGCGGATGCAGAAAGAGAATCAAAAGTTCTTTGAACAGCAAACAAAAAATGCTCCGAAAGTTGCGGTACAACCGGTATATATCCAACCGGAAAAGGACAAAGCTCCGCGGCCAATTCCGGTCAGTCCGGCGGAACAGGAAGACTTTCAGATTCCCGAAGTCAATCCGGGTACAGAAAACGACGAGTTAAACGAGCTTTTTTCGGACGAGAACAATGCCGCGGAAGATGAAGAAGAACTTCCGAAAAAAAAGAAAAAAAAGAAGAAGAAAAAAAATAAAAACAAAGACTCTGGTACTGAAACCAACGGGTTGGACTTCTCTTTGTTCGACGATGGCGTACAGGCCGCAGCTAAACTTAAAGACGGGATAAAAGACGGGCTGTCGTCGCTGGCTTCTTCATTATTCAAAAAAGACGAGGAAAACGAAAACATCGGTTTGCCTGACATTGACGCAGATATGCCGCTTTCCGAGACGCCGACAGAGTTCCCCAATACAGAAACGCCGGCAGAATCGCCTGCGGAAAGCGCAGAGCCGGTTGCCGAGGATGCAGAATGGACATGGGAAGAGGTTCCGGCCGAAGAAACGACAACTGCGGAAACGGAAAATGCGGCTGCGGAAAACGCAGAGCCGGTTGCCGAGGATGCTGAATGGATCTGGGAAGAAGTTCCGGCCGAAGAAACGACAACTGCGGAAACGGAAAATGCGGCTGCGGAAAACGCAGAGCCGGTTGCCGAGGATGCTGAATGGATCTGGGAAGAAGTTCCGGCCGAAGAAACGACAGCGGCGGAAACAGGAAATGCGGCTGCGGAAAGCGCAGAGCCGGCCGCCGAGGAAGCTGAATGGACATGGGAAGAAGTTCCGGCTGAAGAAACGACAACTGCGGAAACGGAAAATGCGCCTGCGGAAAGCGCAGAACCGGCCGCTGAGGATGCGGAATGGACATGGGAAGAAGTTCCGGCTGAAGAAACGACAGCGGCGGAAACGGAAAATGCGGCTGCGGAAAGCGCAGAACCGGCCGCTGAGGATGCGGAATGGACATGGGAAGAAGTTCCGGCTGAAGAAACGACAGCGGCGGAAACGGAAAATGCGCCTGCGGAAAGTGCAGAACCGGCAATTGCCGTGACCGAAAACCAAAATGAGGACTTTAACCTTGACGATTTGATCACCGAATATTCCGGAGAACAGCCGGCAGGATTTGCTCTGACAGACGAACAGGAAAATACCGTGAAAGAAGTTCCGGCTGTCGAAACCGTCGCACCGGACGAAAGCGAAGACAGCGGCTGGGAATGGGAATACGAGGAAGTTCCCGAAGACCAAACCGAAACGCTGCCGGAAAACACCACGGAAGAAGTTCCGGCTGCGGAGATGACCGCCGCACCGGACGAAAGCGAAGACGGCGACTGGGAATGGGAATATGAGGAAGTTCCCGAAGACCAAACCGAAACGCTGCCGGAAAACACCGCGGAAGAAGTTCCGTCCGCGGAGATGACCGCTGCGCCGGACGAAAGCGAAGACAGCGACTGGGAATGGGAATACGAGGAAGTTCCCGAAGACCAAACCGAAACGCTGCCGGAAAACACCGCGGAAGAAGTTCCGGCCGCGGAGATGAACGTCGCACCGGACGAAAGCGAAGACGGCGACTGGGAATGGGAATACGAGGAAGTTCCCGAAGACCAAACCGAAATACCGGCGGAAAGTAAGGAAACGGCAACAGAAGCCGCCGCGGTTCCCTATGTGTCGGAGAATGACGAAGAAACGGCCAATCCTCTTTACAGCGGCGACCTTATTTTTCATGACGACGTCTATAAAAACGCTGACGACGCCTCTCCGCTTCCGATTGACGGTCTTAATTTGGGAATCGCCGAAATCGGCGATGAAAAAGAGAACAAAGAACCCTATATTCCTAAAGACGATATAGTTGGGTAAAGCTCATAGAAAACAATTTACAAAAAAACGCGGCTAAACTAGAGTAGAAGACGAGGAGCCAAATATGGAACAGAACACACCGCCGACGGGTGCCAGCAAGGAAAGCCTCTGGTATCTGGACAATTATATCCTGCTCAAGGATTATTACGACCGCACAATTTCAAGGATTGCAGCGCGTTGTATCCGTATGGGCAACATTGCCATGGAAGAATATAAGTACTACGGCTATATCCTTGACGTTCTGGAAGAAATCAGCGAAACCGGCGACTATATTCTGGAGCACAAGGAACTTTATCCTTATGTGGAGAAAAAAATTGCCGGCGGCATGGAAAGTTTCAAAAAAACATTGGCCGAGTATCAGCTGGAGCTGAAAAACAACTCTTCGCCGGACATGATTAAGGAAGACGCCCATGAAGTTGAAAAGATGAAAGAGGTTCTGGGCGAAATCGACAAGACGGTCGACCCGACGGTCGGCGCAGGGATGAACATGGACCAGCTGATGGAAAAACTGATGGCACAAAATAATATGGCCGCTACAGAAACAATGCAGCAGAGTACCCAACCGGCTCCGCAGCCCGTTCCGGCGGCACCCAGTCCGCAGATGCAGCAGGCCAGGCCGCAGCCTCAGGCCGCCGCACCGCACGAAGTCAAAAAAATCATCAAAATAAAAAAACCGGTCAGCCCCGACGCACAGCAGGCCATACCGGCAAAAGACGAGGTCAAGTAGTCGGAAATGAGAAGTTTTCTGTCCCACAGCGTATTCAAATTCTTCGGTATTCTGGCCGTTCTTGCAGCATTGTCCGCCTGCAGAACCGAAAAGCCGCAGCCGCTACCGCCGCTTGACCAACGGTTGAACGCCGATATGGTTTATCCACAGGATCCGAATATGATTCGCACGCCCAAAGGCGCCAACGAGCTGGATTTGGAAACACCCCTGCGTTGCAGCGTCAACTGGGACACGCAGCAAATGATACTGACCCTGCCCTATAACATGTCGGCTTTCAGGCTGGAGAAAAACGGCGTTAACGACCCTTTGCCGCGTTTTGAAGTTACCGGTTTTTCGTTTGAAAAAATGCCGGCAGAAAAAGCTCTTTACAAGCTGACTAAGGAAGCCGGCATCAAACTGGTTGCCAAGGACGCTCCTTATGCCAGCATTTCGGCCGAAAACCTGCGCGGCGAATTTTCAGAGGTCATCAATATGATTGCCGATGCCGGCGAAATCTACTATTCCTACGAGGCATCAGAAAAGACCATGCGCATCAGCCGCAAGGGTAACTTTACGCTGTATGTTCCGAAGTCGCGGCCGATAATGCTCGGACTGCTTGACGTTCTGCGCGGTTCCGGCATTACGGATATGACAACCGACTGGGCGGACTATTCGGTTACGTTTGAGGCTGATTTCGAACTTAAAAACAAAATCATGGACCTGATTAAATATTTTGAAAGCAATCCGACGCTGGTGGCTTATGACGTGAGCGTTTTCCGGATTTATCCTTATGACAAGGGTAAAGACGTCGAATGGAAAGAGCTGCTTAACGCCTTCTATTTCGGTACGGTTACGACGGCCAAAACCGGCGTTATCGGCCGGGTTCTGACAACCACCAATGAGCTGAACATCAGTACGCTGCGCCAGTTTTTAGGCAGACAGGCAATGGTTATGCCGGTTGCGGAAGGAAAATTCGTGGTGCCAAACCTGTGGTTTTCGCGCTTTGACATCGGCAAATGCGGCCGCCGCGATTCGATTGAAGCCGACTTGTCCATTCTGGCAAAAGCCTCCTTGGAAAAAGGCAACCGAATTTTCTCGGACATTACACTGGAGGCGACCAACGGCCAGATTACACATTTTGACGTACGCAGCCGTCTGGGCGAAAACTTCCTGATTATCGGCATTCCGAACCAACTGTTTGGCGCAAAGTCACCCAAATCGGAAACCGTGGTCTTTATGGTTCCGCGAATTATCCGCACGCTGAAAACGACCAAACCGATTTTAGATAACTTAATTTAGAGGATTTAAGGAATGGCAGAAGATTTTAACAACATCAATCGACCTGCGGGCGGCAGCATGCCGGATCCGAACCGGCCCCGATTGAAAAAAGTCAAACGCCCGATTAAAAGAATTGTCAACCCGTCAAACGCCGCAGGCGTGTCCGCCGCCATGCCGCCGAAAGCCGAACCGGTTTATCAGCCGCAGTCTCAACAGCGGGCACAGGCTCCGGCAGACGATTTTGACCTTGACGCAATTCTGGATGGGGGCGAAAATCTGCCGGCATTGAACAATACGCAGGAAGTCGCCAGCGATTTTCAACCGCAGTTTATTGACGAAAGCGACATCACGCCGCCGAAAGTGCCTCTGGCCGAACAGTTTATGGTTGACAACATGTTTACCAAAAAAGCCTTGTTTTTCGGCGCATTGTTTGCTTTTATCCTCGGCTTTGCCATTGCCAAGTTTTTCTTTGCGCAGGAAACGGTTGTTCGCGACGGTCTGCAAGGCGTCGTAATCAATCCCGAAGTTCCGAGAGGACGCGCCCGCTGCGGTGTTGCCGAAAGAACGCAGGGCTGCGTGCTGTATATAATGAATCCGCAGCGACAGGAACTTACGGCCAGAGATTTTTATGATTTGGCATCGCAGCTTACCGGAAGACAGAGATTTGTTATTGAAACCGGAAACATGCGTTATTCAAACGTCAAAATCCGTCCCGGCGGCATTGCTCAGCTTAACATTCCGCCCTTGCAATAAACAAAGCCCCTCGGAAGAGGGGCTTTGTTTATTTGTCATGTCCGGCCTTGTTTTTCTATAGTCATGTTCGGACTTGAACCGGACATGACATAGAGGAAAGCGTCATGCTCGGGTTTAACCCGGGCATCTCCTTTACAGATTCCCGTGCCAAGCACGGGAATGACAGAGGAGAAGAAACGAACACGGCAACGATAGAGGAGAAGAAAAATAAGTCCGGCAATGACAAGCTGTAGCCAGCTTAACCGCTTCAATAGCGGCGGCACGAACCTTCGTTGAAGCGCGTTGCTTCCTATGTACATATCGTGAGGCTCTGCCTTGTGTCTGTGGATGTCCGGCTCAAGCCCGAATATGACGATTATTTACTCGTCATTTCCCAGCTTGACTGGGAAAACTTTCGGCCATTCAGAAAAAAAGCCGTTGCAAAATAGCTTTTAGTCCTTATAATCAACTTTGCCGGCAGAAACGGTTAGACTGCCGGCGGAGTATGCAAACTCCTTATAGAGAACCAATTATAACCTCCTTTGTGGAGGATGACGCGATATAAGCCGCTTTTGCGGACGAATAAGCGTGCTGTCGTTATACAGTTGTCAACTCCTCCGCTCTCTTTTGAGAGCGGTTTTGTTTTAACAAAACATTGAAGGAG
>ERZ779750.385-NODE-385-length-18596-cov-4.70773_pt1 | contig 18596 bp, 19 predicted proteins | sample MGYA00511071_ERZ779750 | MGnify/ENA primary metagenome ERZ779750 (study PRJEB29588, sample SAMEA2153740) | human gut metagenome | biome: human gut; feature: human-associated habitat; material: faeces | place: Denmark | collected 2008/2010 ... | reverse complement strand
TCATCTCCTCGTTTGAGTTGATGGCAAAATAATACGGCGCAGTGGCTTGCACTGCGCCGCACGGGTTCGACATCAACACATGGAGCTGTTGATGTTCAGAAAAAAAGAATAACATACAGAAATGCCATATTTGCTGCTCGCCCCCTGGCATTGGGGAACACGGTTCACTTTCGTTCGGCAAGCCACTTTCGCAGCTTTCACTGGTGTTCCAGGGGTCTAAGGATTTCAACCCAAGGTCGGCCACCCCGTCTGATGTGCGGGGCAACAGGCGTATCATTATCTCCCTTGCAGATCATGGCGAAGCAGTTGCCGCTGCTTTTTCAGTAGAATGGATCGCTCGGTACAATCTCGCCCATCTTGCTGGGTGTTGATTTTACGTCATGGCGCTTCTCTGATTACGCTTCCTGCACTAGGAACGTGCCTCCGTGCTGGGTATTCAGTTGTCAAGGTAAGGCACGTTGCCTATTAGGAGCCAAAATCATGAAGAATGGACTGAATGATAAGACGCTTTTCCTCTGATAAAGAAGGCAAAAGTTGTTCAAGTACTTGAATCTGAGATGAACTAAGCGATTTACGAATGGGCCTCTTTTTTCTAAAAGGTAGATTCCACCATTCTGACCGCGTTCTGTGTAAATATCGCAGTGAAGCGATAAGACAGTTATGTCTTGGCAGATTGTTTGACGTGTCACATGAAAACGCTTGGCTAGTTCTCGAGCTTTCACCTTTCCTTTCTGGCGAAGGAGCTCAACAATCGCATCTCTTCGCCAGTTCGCGTCCACCTCCCTTCACCACCTCATTTTGGCTCTGACAAAATTGTAGATGCCAAATGTCAAATAGACCTTTACATTAAACACAAAAAATTTTGAAATAAAAAACGCCCGCCGCATACAAAATGCGGCGGGCGCGATGGTGTTATTAGAAATCACGTATTTGCTTACTTTTTGTCCTGCGGCTGAGGTAGGGGCTTTTCAGGCCGGTGGGGCTGGTAAGCACTCCAGGGACTGTCCGGCGGCCAGCCGTAGCGTTCTCGGCGGACAATGCCCTGCGCCGCCTTATGGACGAGCTTTTGTACAAAAGGTTCTTTCGTTTTCATGGCAGTTTCCCTCCTAAATAATCAAATGCCTACAAAGCGCATTACTGCGCGCCAAGCCCCAAATTTGCCAATACGAGCATGACAGCGACCGCCAGCAGCGAGACTGCCATACAACTTGCCAGTGGCGCACAGATGTACAACAGCAGGCTCCCAATGAGGACAGTACCAGCAAGGCGAAGCCAAGCTCGTGGCTGTATGGCGGTGATTTCATTGGCTGTCAGATGGAGCGAAGCGTTGTTTGCGGGTGCCAGTACAAAAATGCACAAGGCCGCGGCAAACAAAACAGCTCCTATGAGAAGCGGCGAATAAAGATTTTTTGCCAGGGTCAGCGCCGCGAACATGGTGCCAAGCGAGGTCAGCAGACAGCCGTGCGGTGTTTTCGCGTGGTAACCGCCGGTCCGTGTTCGCAGGAAGCGGAAGCTGTACAGGTATAGGAAAGAGCCGATCCAGCCGACAAAAATAGCTCCGATAGGGAGGAGCAGAAGGAAGGTAAGGGAACCTATCATCCGGCGGATAAGGCCGTATTGAAACCATTCGGCTTGGTCTGGTTCAATGTAATGCTTTTGCAGAAAGAAGCGAGTTACGCTTGTTGCCAAAGTCTCCATTGGAATCAACTCCTGATGTTGGTATTTTATCAATTTCGAAATAAAATCACCAAAAAAACAGCACGAATGCAAAAAATACAGCATGAACGCAAAAAGCGTCATGCTGCATACTGTTTATCCGAACACTTCTTTCATCAACTTTGCAAACAACGCCACCTGTTCTTTGGTGGGTTCCATACTCTTTTTTCCCCGATCTGCACTGTTTTGCTGCCGAAAATATACAGAAAGATCTAAAAGCAACTGTGTCTGTTCGTCTGTAAGATTTTTAAGCGGCAAGGTTCGGTATGCTTCCCCTCTTAGCAAAAAATCAAGCGAAACGTCTAACACATCAGCCAGCGCTACGGCTTCGGCAAGGCGTGGCACGGTTGAATTTCTCTCATAACTGCCAAGAGCAGAGTGGGATAAGCGCAGATTAGGGTCAAGGGCCTTGGCGCGATCCACCAGGGCCCTTTGAGAAAGATTCCGCGCTTTTCGCAGTTTTGCAATACGCGCCCCAAATTCATCTACCATGTGTGTCCCCCCTCCTTGCATAGGTATAGTTTACAATTCGGTTGGACTGTTATCTGTCCAAAATTTGATTTATGGACAGCTTTATGCTATACAATAAGAAAACTATCCCCACAGCCTTGACAATTACTGGAGGATTTACTATTTTGAAAACACAGAGACGTCTTACTACCGAGAAGTATGCCACCATAGGGGGAAGTATGGTACACATTTTGATCTGCGATGATGATGCCGCTTTTGCGCAGGACATGGCGAAAAAGATACAGGCCTTGCCAGCCTATTCTCCCAAGTCTATGAATGTGCAGCTCCTGACGGATGTAACTGCCATGAGCGCCGGGGTGCTGACGAAGTTCGATATTCTTTTTCTGGATATTGATTTGGGAAATAAAAACGGTATCGAACTGGCACGGATTATGCGGGAACATAACGCTGAGGCTGTCCTGATTTTGGTGACCAATTTCAGTGAGTATGCCCCGGAAGGTTATGAGGTGAATGCTTTCCGCTATCTGTCCAAAGCAGAACTGGACCGAAAGCTGCCCGGCTATTTTTCGGACGCACTCGCCGTATGCCGCACGCGCAAACGAAAAGTTGAAATCTTTTGTGAGGGAGAGAGTATGTCGGTCCCCGTACAGGCAATTTCCTATGCGGAAAGTCAGGGACACGAACAGTGCCTGTACATGATTGGCTGGTCGAAAGAAAAGCTGTATACGCGGCTGACAATGGCCCAATTGGAAGAGCTGTTGTTCCCGCAGGGGTTCTTGCGCATCCATAAACAGTATCTGGTGAACATGACGTATCTGCAATCTCTACAAAGTACTGGTGCTGTTTTGACCACGGGAAAAAGTTTGAAGGCAAGTGCCCGCAATTACCGCGAAAATCAAAAAAAATTTGTCAACTGGAAGGCGCAGCAGCTATGGTAGAGCTTTGGGGAAATCTACTCAGCTTGATTGGCAGTATAGTTTCTGCATGGATTGGACTCATTCTATTTGACGCTTTCTTTCCGCGTAAAAAGTTCGGAAAATCTTATTGTTTTTTTGTTACTCTGGGAATATCAGTTTTTTTCGTGTTTTCGCTTTTTGTGGGGAGTAGTTTTGGTTACGCGTCCAAGATTCTGTTCGAAGTAGCATCTTATTATGCATTATGCGCCCTCTTGTACCAAAGCCGCTGGGATCGCCGCCTGTTCGTTATAGTAACGACCTATGCGGTTCTGTATTCCTCGGCTTACTGGCTTGACGCCTTATGCATGTATGCCCTAAACTTGACATACGAGGAATATATCTGGAATGTTCCCCTCTATTCAGCGGTCTTTCTTCTCCGTCCGCTCTCGTTCCTTGTAGTAGCACTGATAATTCGAAAATACCACCCACCGTTATCCGTTGGCAAACAGGCCCGCGCCTGGGTGTCATTGTCCGTTGTTTTCCCTCTGAGTACGCTGCTTATTATTTGGCAGATTTACACATTTCCAAATGAACAGCAAATATGGCATTTTTGCCTGCTGATTCTCGACGTGGTGGATGTGGTGTTCCTTCTTCTGCTCGATCACCTTGAGCAGAGCGCCGTAAACCGGGAAAAGCTGATAGCCGCTGCAGAGCGTGCGCATGTACAGGACGAAAACATACAGGCTCTAAGCCAGGCATACGCAGGTCAACGGAAAATGACTCATGATTATCGCACACAGCTCTCCACTCTGTCGGCATTGTTAGAACAGGGAAATCTGGAGGAGGCTCAATCGTTTTTATCAGAGATGAAAGTTCATCAGAGCGAACACATCTTGCTAGTTAATACACACAACGCGGCAATTGACGCAGTGCTGAACCAGAAGGGCTATATCGCGCAGCGGCAAGGAATCGACATGCGGTTTCGTGTGAATGATCTTTCGGTGCTGAAACTACCTCGGGTCGATGTGACCATTGTGCTTGCCAATTTGCTTGACAACTCTATGGAAGCCTGCATCCAGATGCCGGAATCTGAGCGCTGGGTCAGCGTCCAAATCCTGTATGGACAAGGGCTATTATCTATTTCCATCATCAATCCGAGCCGCCCAGTCCAGATCGTAGGCGGGCAGATTGCCACGACCAAGCCGGAACCGCTGTTGCACGGCTACGGTTTGCGCAATGTGGGGGATATTCTGGACAGGTATCACGCTGAATACACCTTCTTGTTCGAGAATGGCCGTTTTATTTTTACCGTCGACTGGCCTGATATAAATAATTAAAACAAAAGCTCCCTGCTGCGGATTCATCGTCCGCAGCAGGGAGTTTTTGCATTTGTGCTGTATTTTTTGATTTTGTGACGTTTTTTTGGAAATTTTGTATGCAGTATGCTATAGTGCGCATACAGGAAAGGGTCAGTGATCCCGGGAACTGACCACGACTTGTAATGGTCATCACTGGCGCGCGGGTGATGACTAGTCTGCTCCGAAACCACCCCAAATCACAAAATCTCATGAGAAGGAGGATTTGTGCGATGAAAACCCTGACCAAAAAGATTTTGACCGTTTGCCTGACTCTGGCAATGGCCTGCGCCCTGGCTATTCCCGCCTTTGCCGATTTCGATAATGGTTACAATGGATACCACATTCGTAACGAATCTATCGGCGGGAATAACTATTTGAACATGGAAGGTAGCGGAGGACCCTATAATAGCCGCAATGTGACGGTTTACTCCCGCACTGGTGATGGCGACCAGATTTGGTCTATTGCTAACCGCGGCAACGGCAAAAAAGTTTACAACAGCAAAACGGATAGTGCAGGCAATGCTTACACTCTCAACATCAACAGCTCTAATAACAACTGCAATGTTTATCGTGACCTTTCCAGCAATAACAACGATTCCGTCGTTTCTAACGCTGGGAATATGAGCGCGTTTACCATCCGCCTGGTAAATCACGGTAACGTCTTTGCCTACGTTAGCGGCAACAACGTTGTTTGGGGCAGTGTTGCACATGTATGGAATGAACTTGCCTGAGTAACCCAACATTTTTCTTACCAAATCACATTCACTGAATTGACAGATGCCAGCCCGAATCGTGAGCTTCGGGCTGGCTTATCGTGATATATGGGTGGTGTAACTACTATTAATAATTGGGCCCTAGCAACTCAATCAAGTAGTTCCTTTATACGACGCAATCTGCCAATAAACTATTTCCACTATTAAAACACTTTATGCGAGGTCATCTTATGCGAAGAAGAATTATTGCCGTCATAGCTCTTATCCCTGCCCTGCTATTTGGCTGTGCCGGTCCTACTACCAACACAACAGCACAAACAGGAAACACTTCTTCTCAAGAAGTGGCGCAAGAAGATTCTACACAGAATTCGGTTACGCTTACGGCCTTGCAACGCAGTGATGGCTGGAATTACGGCGGAAGCGGAAGTGACGGTTTTTACTATGTGAGTTCTTCCGTGCGCGATGACGGTTCCGCTAATCTCATGTATCTTGATTATGCAACCATGGAAAAAATTTACCTGTGCAACCAGCCAAATTGCAATCATGATACGGAAGCCTGCACAAGTTACTTGCCATACTCTGCGGGCGGGATTTTGCCTTGCGTAATTGGGCAGAATCTGGTACTTGTTTTTCCCGGCAACGTACATGCCTCTGCTGATACATCCTCTACCGTCATGCCTCACTTGGAGGTGATGGGTTTGGATGGGTCTAACCGCAAAACCACATTTACATTTGAATCAAATCAGCAGATAAATCGGCCTCTGGTTACGGATGGGACAAACATCTACTGTGAGCTCGATACAGCAACGGAAGATGGCCAGCTAAAGGCCGAATTAGTGCGTGTAAACCCCGTCACCGGTACAAAAGACACACTTTGTGCCTTAAATCAGGAATGGATTAAAGGCAGTGCCGGATCTACAATCATTTTGCTAAATGCCAATGGTTGCTACTCTTCCTATGACCCTGTCTCTGGTGACAGGAAGGATATTGTTACTGTTGACAACGCATCCGTGGATTCACTGCTGCAGGGGACAACACTGGCATATAAGGACAATGGCTTTTTTTGCTTGATGGATTTGTTGTCTGGAGAGAAAACATCACTTAGTGGTTTCGCGGTTCCCAGCCCCGAGGAAGCTTTTGTAAACCTTGTTGATGCTGATTCAACACACCTTTTGATCAAGATTGAAACTGCTTCACATCAGAGTGGATCAAGCATGGAAGACGGTTATTACATGATAACCGGAAGCAGCACCCCTCAACAGTGGACTCTTCTGTACTCTTCCGGCGACCAAGACACCCCATTTGAAAGAGTTACTACCATTTCCAGCAATGAGTATCTTGTTATATCTGGTGAAGAGACTCTGCCAGATACAACTGCCAACAGTCACTATGTAGCGACAGGCGAAAAGCAGTATGTAATTATGTCCCAAGAGGATTATTGGAATAGCATCGCTCCCACAGCATCCTCTACACAATAATAACTGGAAAAATTATGCCAAATGCATTATTGACAATCCGAGATTTGAAAAAATCCTACTTGATTTCCGCACCCTTATTTCGTAAATCCATTGGAAGCCGTTCTAAACAAGCCCTGGCCGGGGTATCCCTGACCCTCGGCCCAGGGCTTTACGGCCTTTTAGGCCCCAACGGTGCAGGCAAAAGTACGCTCATCAGCATCATCACCGACACGCTAGCCGCGGATTCGGGCGAGGTGCTTTGGTGCGGCAAACCCGCTAGGGGCATTCGCTTCCGCCGCGTGCTCGGGTATATGCCGCAGCAGCAGGGGTTGTATGACAACTATACCGGTCGGCGCTTTCTGGCCTACATGGCGGCACTGAAAGAGCTTCCCCGCAAAAGCGTCCCGGCTGAGGTGGATCGCGTGGCCGCGGCAGTGAATCTTTCGTCTGAATGGGAGAAGCATCTGTCCGAGTTCTCCGGCGGCATGAAGCAGCGGCTGTTGCTGGCGTCTGCCTTACTGGGCGACCCCAAGCTGCTGATTCTGGACGAACCTACCGCCGGACTGGACCCCAAGGAGAGGGTGCGGCTGCGCACACTGTTGGCAGAAATGGCCACTGACCGCATTATTCTGGTAGCCACTCATGTGGTCAGTGATGTGGAGACCGTCGCCACGGAGGTGATTTTGCTGCGCGCCGGAAAAATCGTAGACGCCGCCCCGGTGCCGGACCTCATCGACAAGTACGCCCCCGGCCAGGGACTTGAGGATGTGTACCTCGCAGTATTCGGGGAGGGAGACGGGAAATGAGCCTGCTCACTGCCGAACTGCGCAAGGTCTGGGGCAACCGTGTGTTCCCGATGCTGCTTGCCGTGCTGGTGACCGCTAACCTATTATTACTCTGGATGGGTACCCGTCCCACTTCCAACCAGCCCCCCGCCGCGGCCTACCGCGCCGTGGGGGCTGATTTGGCTGCCTTGGGTTCGGATATGGCCGCCAAGGGCGACTTGTTGCACAGCAAATTGGACGAAACTGAATCCTTGCTGCGGTTGGAAAACTACTTCCGGGATTCAGCGTATGGCAACAGCGTCATTCAACAAAATTACCGGGAGGAAAATGCCGCCCTGTTCGACCAGTACGAACAGATGTACCGCGACAAGAGCTACACGCTCTACACCGATAGCCTGACGATGGAATACCGTCTGCTCACTCAACTGGTGAATGAGTATGACACGGTGGCCGGGTACACCGACTTTCTGGAAAGCGTGCAAACCAAGGCAGGACAGTTGGCAGGCATCTCGATTTTCCAAAACGATGAGACCGGGTACGATCTGAAAAACATCGAGGTCACAGCAGCGGTGTATGCCGGTTTGGGCGAAACGGCCATCGACTACTACCCGCAAAAAGGGTTGTATACCGCCATCTCCTATGCTTTTACTGATCTGATTTTGTTGGCATCCATGCTGGTGCTGGCGCTTCTGCTCGTCCGGCAGGAACGGGACAGCGGGCTCCTCTCGCTGGTGCGCAGTCTGCCCGCTGGACGTCTGCACACTGCGCTGGCAAAGCTGGGCTCGTTTGCCCTCTCATTGCTGGCTGTGCTTGTGTTGCTCTACGGCGTAAATCTCGCCTACTGTGCTGCCACCTTCGGTTTGGGTCCGCTGACCCGCACGATTCAGAGTGTGCCCGCCTTAATGCGCTGTACCATGCAGATCACGGTTGGGCAGTATCTGTTCCGCTTTCTGCTAGCCAAGTGGGCTGGGGCCTTTGTCATGGGGCTTTGGGTCATGCTGGCGGCGTTGGTTGCCCGCCGAGCGACTGCCGGATGGGCTGCCGCCCTAGTTGGGCCGCTCGTGATGTTCGGCATCCGTGCCACAATCCCGGCTACCAGCCGGCTGAATGCCATCAAATACGCAAACCTTGCCAGCCTACTGCAAACCAACGAGCTGTTGGGGAACTACCGCAATCTGTATTGGTTCGGTGACCCTATCGGTTTACCGCTGGTTGAGTGGACAGCAGCTGTTCTTTACGGCGGAGCCCTGGCCTTTTCGTTTTGCTGGGTGTTCGCCCGCGCGCAACTGCTGTCTGCCACCAAGCGTGGGTTTCTGCTGGGGTTACGGCACAAGACCTGTGCCACCTCTATTATTAAGGAGGAGGCACGAAAGCTGCTGCTTCTCAACGGCGCGGCGGTGGTGCTGGCCGTCTTTATTGGATTTGGCGTTTACCAGGGTGTAACAGCTGAAAGTTACATCGGGCCAGATGAAATCTATTACGCCTACTACATGAAACATATCTCGGGCCCCTTTACTCCGGAGACCTACGATTGGCTGGAAGAGCAGGGCGAGGAATTTGCCCCGATGCTCGAAGTCCAGCAGAAGGTAGCAGCCGGCGAACTTTCCAGCGACGCAATGCTGGCCTTCAGTTCCTTGCAGCAAAAGTACAGCGTCTACAGCCAAGTCATCAACCAGAACATCAACTACTATCTGAAAGAACACCCTGGCGCCTGGCTGGTATATGAAAGCGGATACAAGGAACTGTTCGGCTTCACTGGTCAGGCTGATGTGCAAGATGCGCTGCTGGCCGGATTGGCCTGTGCGCTCTGCTTTTCCGGGCTGTTCTCGATGGAGCGCCGCGGCGGCATGGAGACCATCCTCTGCACAACGCCGCTGGGCCGTAAACGAACGGTACGGGCGAAACTTCTAGTTAGTGCTGTCGTAGCAGTGGGCATCGCGGCAACTTCCTGCTTGCCACATCTCATTCAGGTACTGCGGGACTACGGTTTGCCTGCGATGTTTGCCCCGGCCATGAGCATTTCCGAATTTGAGAGCCTTCCGGCTATCTTTACCTTGTCTGATGTGATGTTATTCTGGTTTCTTTGCCGGGTAGCGGCTTGTCTGTGCATGGGCACAATGACTTTGACTTTGGGACGCATGTTCGGCAACTTACTTCCGGCCTTATTCACCAGTGCTGTGGCCTATTGCCTCCCCGCACTCCTGAGCCTCTCCGGGATGGAAGGGGGGATTGAATGGCTGGGTTTTTGGCCACTGTTTCATGCAGCAGCCTTTTTGACTACACAAGGTTATCGCGTAACTGATGGTGAGCCGTACAACTTTTCTTGGATTGTCATTCTACTCTTGGCAGCTGTTTTATTTATTTCCTGGTTTCTAGCTATATGTTTACAAGATTCTTATGCGATGAGAGGACGGAACCTGAAGAATGACAGATAATGCACAGGCATGGACCGTGTATAATTCGCTTATGGTGGATCCTTTAACCCATACTGTGTATTCCGCCGGGGAGGAAGTTCATCTACCAGAAATGGAATATCAACTTTTATATTATTTTCTTCAGCATCCAGGGCAAACACTTTCACGTAAAACTCTTATGCTAGCGGTGTGGGGAGCACCGCCGGGTTTGAAAACGCGCACGTTAGATATTCATATCTGCCAGCTTAGGAAAAAACTCAAACTGGGCAGTTCCTTGCAAACTGTTTTTAAAGTCGGCTATAAGCTCCGTTTGCCCACAAATAGAAATGAAGGAGAACGTTGTAACCCATGAAAACAGAAGAGAAAAGTGAAAAGATCAATCGTATTCTCGGGATCATTTCCGCAGTCATCGGTATTGTTGGTAGTATCTTTGGAATCTTTCAGGCTCAGCAGGCTGCTACGTTAAAAAACGAGGTGAACAGTCTTCAGACCGCATCACAACAGACAATTGTAAATGTTGTTTCCACCTTAGGGGATGATGCTAAGACTAGTGAACTAACCGAAACCGGTGACATGGTAGCTGCAACCGATCAGCTAATCAGTGTATATAGTTCGACAAAAACTCAAAATGCGCAGCTGACAAGTGAAGCCCAAACACTACAAAGCGAAAATGAAGCCCTTAAAGCACAGGTTGAAAACCTCAAGTCAGTACTTCTGAATACCTATTCAATGGATGAAGTTGATAAAGTTGTTGCCCAAGGCTACCTAGATGAAGTAGAAACGAAGCGGTTGGATAATTTGGAAATGCTGGATAGCGAACGCTGTGAACAAGTATCATCTGTAAAAGACCTGTATGGCACAACACACAGTGTTTCTTATAAATTTGATCCCTGGCAGGAAGCCTGGGCCAAATTCAAGCTGGATGGAAAGTATGATACGTTTGAAGCAAACATCGTAACCTCTGACGACACGAACCGTGACGCCAACATGAGCATTGAAATCTATGTAGACGATGTCTTGGTCGGACGAGTTGACGATATCGTTCGTGATGAAAATGTTCGTCCTATCAGTGTAAGTGTCAACGGTGGCAAAGTTTTGATGATCAAAGCAGTAAACACGAATTCTGCAGGCAACAGTTATTGCTACGTTTCCGACACAAACTTGGCTTTGCTGCAATGATGTCTTCTATATAGGTATATCAATCATAATTGCGCATTTCAAAATGCAGATGCGCTCCCGTTGCACGTCCTGTATGCCCCACATAGGCTATAACCTGCCCTGCCTTTACCTCCTGACCCACTGTGACACAGATTCTGGAACAATGCGCATACAGCGTAGTCAGTCCACCGCCATGGTCGATTTTGACGTAATAGCCATAGCTTCCACCCCAACTGTCGAGGGCGTTGGCGACGGTCACGGTGCCGTCGGCAGCGGCCAGGATCGGGGTACCCTCGGGCACGGCGATGTCGGTGCCGCTGTGGTAGCTGGTTTTGCCGGTAAGCGGGTCGGTTCGATAGCCTTGTGGCGAGGTGATCGTACCCGCCCCCGCCGGGTGGCGAGGGGGCCGTACCCGCCACCGGCAGCGGCCATTGTAGGGCCCCATCTGCAAACACTGTATCCATACCGGGCGCCATGAGTTCATCGCTTCCCTGAATCAAACCACCCAGCAGTTTACCCCAAAGGATTGCGGTATCTTCTCCTGAGAGCAATGTCAGGTATTCATTCTGCCTGTCTGTAAAGTGATAGGTTTCCCGCATTTCTTCCGGTGTATGGTGGGTCAGTTCAATGATCAGAACGGTTTCGGTGATGGTTGTGGTTTCTGTCTCACCTTCCTCATTTGTTTGTTCCTCCTCTTGGAGTTGGCTTTCGGTGCGCCAATCCAGCTCGTTCATATCCCAAAGAACGGTGCGCAGCCGATCTACATTCTCCTCGTTCAAATAGGCAACAGTAGTACCGTTGGCATCACCCTCCGTTTGAGAAGCAAAGACCGCCAGGACATCCTGCCACACAATGGCATAGCTACCATCGTTGGACTCGATTTTCTGGCGGTCACATTCTACGCTGTTTTCGATTTCTTCCAACCGGTCCCGATATTCTTCGGTAAGCAGTTCTACGGCCTCTTGCACACTGATAGCATTCTCATCAGGGGACTCTGCTGCGAAAAAGATGCCATAAGCGGACCCAGCTACTAAGGCTATCAAACACATCAGCAGGATGATAAACACAGATACCCAGCCACCAGCAATCAGTGCAGCCGCAAGGCTCTGCATGGCAGTCATCCAATGTCGAATCGCCGAGCGTATGACAGCAATCCCTTTCTTGGTTGCTTCTGCGCTTTCCCCAGCGGCTTGCTTGGCCCGGTAGATCATTCTTTGTGTACGTTGTGTTACTTGACCTGCCTTTTTCCCCTTGCGGGCAGTATTGGCTGCAGTGCGGAGTTGTTTTTGATCTATATCAACGCCACGTATTTCCCGAGCTACTTTTTTGACCTGTTGCTCTATTTGTTTCTGAACAGTGCACCGTTGCTGCTCTTGTTTTGAGGTGCCTTGCGGATTGGTTTTCGAGGGCTCTCGAACTACTGTTTCCTTCTCTCTCGGTTCCAGAGTATTCCTATACAGGGAACCTTCCTGATGGGGTTTATGCAGTTCCCTTTTGCGGGCGATCCTGTCTTTGTAAGCGGCACCTGCCTTTTGCAGCGTTAAAAGAGTAGCATCTTCCAAACAATTTTCTACTTGTTGAACACTATCTTCTTCCATCTCCTGTGCGTAAGCGTAGTTGCTATCGGGATTTGTGCGTTTTGCTGGAATCAGGTTTTCTTTGCTTTTCACCCAAGCCTCCCGTGCAATCGTTTTCGGCAATCGGGATCCTGTCTGTATTCTTTCTGCCTGGCCCCATGGTTTTTGCCTAGGTTCCTTATGTCTATTATCTTTCATTGAATCACCTGCCATTGAAATGGTTATAAAAAAGCGATATCTGCTTAATTGGGCAGATACCGCTTCTGTCTATCCTGTTACGGATCACATTGCCCACAAGGTGTATATCCTCGGGCGATCAATTCTTCACGAGGCTCATCCGTAAAACTTTTGTTTTTTTCATTCATTTGGTTAACGCCTGGGCAAGCTGGAAAATGAAACTTTTTCGTGTGTGTATACAACAAAAAATCATAATCACACACCCTTTGCCTGTCACTGTGACAAAGTAGGTGGCCCTTTATTTTTTTGTTTCATTCATATCATCCTTTCAGTTGTTCATCGGGCTTGGTGGTCATCAGGCGGTAGAGCTGCGTATTCCTGGGGAAGCTGTTGGTAAAGGGCACCAGATTTCCTGCGCAGCGGATCAGGCCGCAGCCCGCAGGCACGTTGGTGATGTATCCCAGCTGGGTGTCCGAGATGTTCAGCAGCTTGGCCAGCTCCTCCCGGTCGGTGGCGCTCTGGTTGAGCATGATCAAAAACTCCGAGTTGGCAAGCATCAGGCGGGCCGTGTCGGAACGCAGCAGTTCATCCACATTCTGCGTCATGCCGGTGATCAGGCCGTTGTACTTCCGGATGCGCTTCCAGAGCTTGTAGAAGAAATTGGCGCTGTACTCGTACCGGAACAGGATATAAAACTCATCACAGAAGATCCAGGTACGGTGTCCCCGCTTCCAGTTCTGGATCACACGGTTGTAGATGGCATCCAGTGTCACCAGCATTCCGATAGGCATCAGCTGTTCGCCCAGTTCCCGGATATCGTAGGCGATAATCCGCGCCTTGGTATCCACGTTGGTAGGCTGGGCGAATGTGCCCAGGGTGCCGGTGATGAAGAGTTCCGAGGAAAGGGCCAGCCCCTGTGCTTCCGGTTCCGGCTGCATCTTGAGCAGACGGTAGAAGTCTTTCAGCGTGGGGACCGCCCCCTTGTACCCGTTACGGACGTAAGGCATATAGACCTGTTCCGTGCAGCGGCCCAGGATGGACTTTTCTTTGGCCGTGACCAGCCCACTGCCGATCAGCTGCTCAAACAGGCTCAAGACAAACTCGCTCTTGGACACGATAGGATTGCGCTCATCGCCATAGGCGCGGTCCATATCCAACGCATTGATGTGGGTGTCCGACGTAGCCGAGATGCGGATGACCTCGCCGCCGAAGGCTTCCACCAGATGTCCGAACTCGGATTCCACGTCAAGAATCAGGATATCATCCTCCGTGGACAGGGCGATCTGCGCGATCTCCTCTTTGGCGCTCATCGATTTGCCGGAGCCGGATACGCCCAAGCGGAAGCTGTTGCCGTTGAGCAGCTGCCGACGGTCCACCACGATACGGTTCTTACTGACGGCGTTCTGACCGTAGTACATCCCCTTATGCTGCATAATCTCCTGGGCGTGGAACGGAATGAGTACCGCCGTGCTCTCGGTGGTCAGGGTGCGCAGTGCTTCGATGCGCCGCAGTCCGTAGGGCAGCACGGTGTCCAGACCGTCCCGCTGCTGCCAGCGCAGCGTGGAAAGCTGGCACAGGTGCTTACGGGCAACGGAGAGCAGCGATTCGGTATCATCATCCAGTTGCTCTTTGGTACCTGCCATATGGACGAGGGTGACCAGCCCAAACATCATCCTCTGGTCGCGGGTGGTCAGATCATCCAGCATCTCCTTGGTTTCCTTGCGCTGAAGTTCCATGTCATAAGGTACAATGGCCGACCAGTTGTTGTTGGCGTTCTGCTTCCGCTGCCAGTTGGTCACGTTGGTTTCCACACCCAGCAGCGTGTTCTGCAACTGGCGGGCGGCCTCATCGGTGGGGATGGGCAGAATATCGATGGACAGCATCAGTTCCCGATCCAGGTCGCAGAGCTCCGACACAAAGCTGTCTTTCAGGTAGCTGGCGAAATCTTGGAGGTAGAGTACACGGCCCACGCGGTCATCGATCTTGAAATGGTCAGCAGTGAACTCCATGCTGCTGGGGCACAACCAGTCTTTGAAATGTTGGCCCCTCCGGGCCTTCTGGTGGATATCGAACTCGGCAGCAGGCGGGTCTGCAGGACGGAAAAAGTCGCGGAAGATCCGCAGGCGCTCATTGAGCGAGAGTTCCTGCGCCACCGAGGACAGTGCCGCCAGCTTGGTGGTCAGATCGGTACCGACGCGGGCAAAGTAGGTGCGGGCTTCCTCGATGTTGCGCTTGACGACACTGATGGTAAGATACCGCTCCCGGACGATGCTATTGTTGCTCTCGGTGACCTGAGCGCGCAGCATCTCGTTGAATTCCTCCCGGTAGTTGTCCAGGCCATCTTCCTTGAGAGGCAGCAGAACAGACCGCTCGAATTCCTCCTTGTTGATCCGCCGGTTGTACAGAGTGATCTTGGCCGAGGCTCCGGAGGCCAGTGCATTGAGCAGGTCACAGTAGTCCAGGAACATCGCCGTCTTATCATCCTTGCCGGCGATGGAATAGTTGATGTCGGTGAACGACCAGGTCTTGGAGAACTGGTGGCCCACCTGGAAGATCCCGTCCGCCCAGATGCGACGAATGGGAATGCAGTCCTGCACGCTGCGCGGAATGAGGAACTTTACACGCTCCTGTTTCCGCGCTTTGGACAGGGTCTTGATCAATGGTGCCTCTCCTTACGGCTGCGCTTCTTCTGTTTTGGTTTCTTCATACGCATCCCTCCCTGGATTGCATCGTAGTAATAGCTGTTGTAACGATAGACCAGCCGCTTGGGGCTCAGGAGCTCGGATTTGCACCACGCCCAAAACAACTGCTCGGCGGTCATACTGTGGTAGGAGAAGAATCCGCAAGCCGCGAAGGGCGCGGCGGCCAAGATGCAGACCCAGCCGACTTCCTCTGTTCCCAGCAGCGGACGGAGCAAAAAATAAACGCCCACTGCCACCCCGAGGGCCAACAGTGAGCAGATAAACTGCCGGGTGTTGAGACCGAAGAAGATGGTCTCGTGATAGTCCCGGACTTCTTTGGGAATTTTGATTTCGATAAGCGTCACCTCTGATTCTAATAGGAAAAGGGGCAGCCATGCCTGGCTGCCCCTTTCGGTTTACTCTATATCTTCTTCTGTTTCCTCTGGTTGGAACGAACATCCCAGCAAGATACGGATGGTATCACGTCGACCATACAGCACCCGTACCACCTGTGCGGTGGTATGTGTTCCAATGTAAAATGTCACATAGTTACCACTGGTCACATAGCGATACCCGGTATCTACTCCGTTATACTGCAAAGGTGTCCCGGACAGCGGAAATTGCTCCAACTGGCGAATTGCCTTCAGGATTCGCTCGACAGTACGCCGGGCGGCTACTGGATTGCCCAATTCCGTTTCGATATACTGCCGGATATTCAGCATATCCTGCTGTGCCAACGGAGAAATCTGTACCTTCGCCATATTTCACCCCAGCAGTGTCTTTTCCACATCGTCCAGTGCGAGCCAACCTTCTTCCTGCCCGGATCGAACGCCACGGGCCAGTTCGGTCAGCAATTTGACCATTGCCTGGCTTTTCTCGTACTCCTGAATATCCACCACGGCATAACGACCGCGGCCGTTTTTGGTCAAGAAAACCGGTTCTCCGGCCGTAACATCCCGCAAGACTTCATTGTAATTGCGCAAATCAGAGATTGGTTTGATATTCGGCATGGAGAACACCATCCTTTCTGCCATCTAGTATAGCAGAATTTTGAATCAAATTCAACGAACAATTTTAAGAATTATCTTTCACAATCATAGCCCCATAATTTCCTTGACGATCCGGTCACACCCCTTCACCGCGCCGACCAAGACCAGCAGGTTGAAGGCCAGTTCTCCCACGTAGGTCCAGACGGCGGTCACCACCGAGACGCTGGTATCCACAGCGGGCGGGCTGGAGGACACGGCGGAGAAGATAATGCAGGCCAGGGCGATGACCACGCCCTGCAGACAGACTCCGGCGTAACTGCGCAGGAAGTTCTTGCCCACATTGGACGTGGGTTCTCCGGCAAAGGACGAAAGCGGAACAGGCGCAATGGCCGCATACATCCAAAGGGAAAACATCCGGCCATACACGGTCAGGATCATCACGAAGGATAGTACGGTAATGAGCAGCCCGCCGATCAGCGTCACAGCCCAGAGCGGGATGGAGTCCCAGAAGCCCACCTCATTGATGGCGTCGATCAACTCCTGAGGTAGTGTAACGGCGCTCATTCCCAGCACACCAGATTGGTTAATAACCGTGGAGACCATCCCCTGCACGATCTGGAAGATGGCCAGCATCAGATCCAGGCCATAGGTCACAGCAGCCTTGGCCAGGGCGAAGCGGATAAAGAGCTTGAGAGCCTGTTCGGGGCGTTTGGCCTCCACGAAGGTGCCACAGGTCTTGACCACACCGGCTGCGAAGAAGAGCACCAGCAGCCCGTAGCCAATGGCCTGCAAGGCCCCGTGAATCCCCACCATCACAGCCCATACCTGGCCATCCTTGAAGGTCTGCGGACTCTGGGTCAGAAGCTGCCAGATCTCTCCCAGCTTGTCATTCCAGGTGGTCAGAGCAGCGTTGAGGTTGCTTACGATCCAGCTGTCATCCACGGTGCATCACCTCCCTCCTGATATATTCCGGCGCATCAAACTCCGGTGCCAACGATCAGGTCCAGGATTTCTTTGGCGAAGGTGATGATGATACCGCCGGCCAGCGTCAGGAAGCCCTGGCTGCGCTGGCTGGGGTCATGGCTCTGCAGCGACAGGCCCACCTGCACAATGCCCCAGCCCAGCAGGATCAGGCCGATGGCCCGGATGATGGAAAAGATGAAGGTACTGAGGTTGTTGACAACAGTCAGCGGGTCGCCCTCGGCCAGCACCGGCGTGGCGGCGCAGCAGACCAGAACCAGAGCGGCATACAGCGCGAAGGCGCGGCGGGTCAGACGTTTGGTGCGGGGCATATCAATCTTGTTGCGATGCATGGGCATTCCTCCTTGGATAAGTAAACATGGGTTTCGGTTGTTCGGCTGCCGGCAGGAAATCATCCATGTCCAGCAGTTCGTAGTTTTCGGCATTGCCCGCCAGATCCTCGTGAGCATCCGGTGCGACGGTGTAGTCATAGGGCGGTGCGCCGCCATCTTCGGTGAATCGGATGTTCGGGTGCCGGAGCAGATTGTACTTCCAGTCCATGACCGGACGTTCCCCGCGCACAAACAGCAGCGCCTTGTCATTGGAAAGCAGGCGCACTTCGTCGGGGGTCATCAGGTCGCGGGCCGTTTGCTGGTGGCTGGTACTGCTGCTTCCGCTGCGTCCTCGGGAAAGGCTTCGACTGGTGGTTTCCACTGTTTCCTTGCCGATCAGCTCGGACACATACTTGTGGGTGCCTTGCTCATTGCCGCCCAGGTAGAGAAACTCATCGCACAGACCTACCAGCGATTCCCAGCTATCCTTGTACATGGACTTCAGCTGGGCAATGTTCTGCACAATGATGGAGCAGAAGATACCGCGGGAACGCATGGTCGCCAGTGCTGACTGGAAGCTATCCTTGGGCAGTGAAATGTTGGGGAATTCGTCCATCAGGCAGTGGACCGGCACCGGGAGCCTTCCCCGATGTACACGGTCCGCCTGGTAGAAAAGCGTCTGGATCAGCTGGGTGTAGACCATACCCACCAGATAGTTCAGGCTCTTGTCGGAATCTGGAATGCAGCAGAACAGGGCCACCCGGCGTTCTCCCAAATCGTCCAGATGCAGTTCATCGGTCATGGTCAGCCGGGCAATCTGCGGCAGGTTGAAGGCAGCAAGCCGGACCCCGACACTCACCAGGATGGACTTTGCGGTTTTGCCAGAGACGAAAAGTCAAGGACTTTTTCATC
>ERZ779750.247-NODE-247-length-25788-cov-5.32977_pt1 | contig 25788 bp, 17 predicted proteins | sample MGYA00511071_ERZ779750 | MGnify/ENA primary metagenome ERZ779750 (study PRJEB29588, sample SAMEA2153740) | human gut metagenome | biome: human gut; feature: human-associated habitat; material: faeces | place: Denmark | collected 2008/2010 ... | reverse complement strand
CGGCATTCTTGTCGCTCAGCAATCGGCGGATACTGGCCGCCAGTTGTGCTTCCGGCTGTTTCATCAGCAGATTGATGGCATTGATACGCATCTCGCTATATTTGAAACGGAGCAATTCTTCTATATGCTGATACTGTTCGGGGGACAGGGACATTTCGGACAATACTTTGTACGCTTCATCCCGTATGTCTGCCGAACGGTCTCCGAGTGATTGCAGCACATATTCCTGCTCCACCTTGCTTTCGGTACGGGCCAGGACGATTCCGATATAGCTGGCACGGTTGTAAGATTCGAGCGCGGGAAGATACGTGCAAAGTTCCTCTCTCAGCCGGATATCGTTGGTCATCCATGCGATGTACGCCATTTTGAGGACTACATCCGAACGGGTGAGTACCACACAATCCCACGGGAATACATAAGGCGAATAGACTTCCTTGGCGGAAATAGACTGGTAGACTTGTTTCAGATATCCGTAGTGACGGACCGCCTCTTCCGGTGTTTCAAAATAATCGCTGAGCGTGGGAGCTTCCTTGTTATCGCTGTATCGGCTTAGATAAAGCCCGTCCATATAAAGAGGAAGGATAGCCGCCACCACTTTCGGGTCGTCGTGCCATACTTCGAATGCGTCTTTGCTGATCAGATGATTCATCTGAGACGATTGCGTGCAGCGCAGGAAGTACAGTAACGTCTGTATCTGATGCTTGGCTCCCTTTCGGATGATGTCCGGTACGATGGCTCTGATCTCGTCCGTATCATAGAATCCGATGCTCCACAAAGCCAGATAAAGTTCGACTGTATCCTTGCTTTGCAGGGTATTGCGGGCTGTTTCGGGATGATTCAGGAAATTCCAGATCAGTTCGACATACTTGTTGGTAATCCGTTCGCTGCTGTCCTGTTCGCCGATTCCGGTGCATACGGCGATGCTTCGCTTGACGGAGGCAAAACGTTGCAGTCCGTTGTTGTAGATGATGGAGAACAGGTAGAGGTAACTTTCGGGACATCCTTCGTCCATCGTTTCCACGATGGCTTGGCGCAGTCCTTCCTGTAGCTTGGCTGCCAGCAGCAGTTTGCCTTCCAGTTCCAACAGTGGGCGGTGTCCGCTGATGGCGATGGCGTGGAGATACCAGCGTTGCAGGCGGTGGACATTGTTTTCGCTGGTCAGTACCTGATTCAGGTATTCGATTACTTTTTCGTTACCTTGTGCTATCTGTGCAGCCAGCCAGTAGGAAGAGTTCATATAGCCGCTGAATTCTTCTGTATCTTCGGGTGTATTTCCTCCTTTTAAGATCGCTTCCACTGAAAATCCGGTAGCGCGTAACTTCAGAAACTGTAGCCATGCGTCTCTGGCGTGGTCCAGATGATTGGACGGATTGGCGGAACGCTGGGCGCGCCGGTCGTATCCGATGGTATGCGGACAGCGTGCTTCGAGTTGCAGATAAGTATGGAACAGTCCGGCGAATTCGTCGCCCAACATATAGCGGAACAGCGTGTTAAGTCTGCCATCCATCAGATTGGCAATGCTTTCGATGTTTTCTTCCCGGATGATCTCCTCCAGACGAGGTTCCAGTATCTCACTGAATATACCATACCGTCCTCCCATGTCCAAATCCTCCATGAATAGGTCGAACAGGGTAAGCGTTTCCGGCTCCAGGCTTGATTTTTCCTTTAGTAAACTCTCCAAATAGGGGTTTAGCAGCTTGTTCAATTTGTCGTTGTAAGTAATTCTCATGACTTTAAGCTTTTAGAGTTTATATTGCAGTTACCAAAGTCTTCCTGACAGCATTGCCAGCCGGATAAAGGTAAGTGTAGATTCTTCTTTCAGTTGGACGGAGGAGGATAATTCTCCAAGTTCCGCATCGTCCAGAAAGATGCGGAAGATTCCGTCTTCATAAGATTGCAAGGCATTGATGATGGCTTCGGTTTCCGCAGCCGGTCTGCCGTTATAGTTTGCTTCGAAGCCTACTTTGCCGGCGGCAGCCTTATCGTCCATCTCTTCACAGGTGAGGTATTTCAGCATTTCACTTTGCTGCAGCCGTTCGTTGTACTCCCTTACTTGCCAGCAGACGACCGCTTCAATCAGTTCCTGCACGCTGGCAGGAGGAGTGGGGAAATCGACCGGTATCTTTTCGATGCTGCATTTCCTTTTTCCTACTTGCTTGACTTGGATATATGCTTTCATACTTACTTTTATTTTTCGATTTGAATACTGGACGTGATTGCGTCCAGATCAGCCTGAGCCTTTTCGTCCGCAACCAGCATGACGATGGCAAAGACTCTTCTCTTATTCTCCTGAAAGTACAATAATACGGTTTGTTGCATTTCTTCTCCTTCTTCGTCGGGGTGGCCGATCCGCAAAGGATTGGTCGTCTTCGTCATAGGCAGACCGTTGATGTTGACTTTGCTCTGCTTGTAATCCTCCGAAGGCTTTCCTTCCTCATTTCGGGGGAGGGTGAGGAGCAGCTTCTTCATACGCTCGAATTCATCCTGCGTATCATAGCTGTTGCTGGTCACGGTCAGCTGACTGCCGCCATTGACGAGTTTCAGCAGGGGAGGCTCCGAATTGGGAGTCGGTGCTTTCGTGCCGGTTATCTTGTACCAGTTGGTAGGATACTGGCAACTGAACTTTGATACAGCGTCATAGCATGAAAGCCACGTATCCTCATCCGACATGGGAGTATACGGGAACTGTTCGGAAGTGGAAGATTTCCGGGGACTGCCGGTCACCGGGCGGCTGGCGCTTTTTTTCTGTTCTTCTTCCTGTTCCTTATAATAGGCTTCTACAAGTCCGCTTTTCCATTCGTTACGTATTTCCTGATACGTCGAGGGGATATTGCGGCAGAGTGCAAGGAAGCTGAACAGGAAGACACTGAAGATGATCAGTTCTCCGATGATGGAAACCGTTCTTCCGGCTTCGGGCTTCTTCATCCGTTCGCCGAATACATAGATGAATCCCAAAAGGAATCCGCTGAGTAAACCGCCGATGTGTGCGGCATTGTCTACTCCGGCCCGTATGCCGTAGATGAGATTGTAGCCTACGAAGATAAGAATACTGGTCAGCAAAGCCTTCCGCTGCGACCTCTCGATGCGGTGGAACAGCAGGAAAGCCAGAAAGATACCGTAGAGTCCGAAGATCGATCCGGAAGCTCCGGCACTGATCGTTTCCGCATGCATATAGAGGCTGAAGACAGCCGAACAGAGTCCCGTCAGCAGATAAGAGACGAACATACGACGCGTACCTATCAGATGTTCCAGCCAGATACCTATATATATAAAGGCGTACATATTCATCAGCAGATGAAAAGCGCCGATATGCACAAAGTTGCAGGTCACGGCACGCCACCAGTCACCGGTCAGGGTGAGCGGACCGAAGTCGGCGCCCCAGTTCAGCAAGGCCAGTGTGGAAGGTTCCAAAATTCCCGCTCCGGTAGCTGCCATCAGTATGAAGACAAGGATATTGATGTCTATCAGAACCGGTGTCGCGATGAATCCCTTCCGGGGGATAAAGAAATGGATGAAAGACGACTCTTTTTCGCTTTCTGCCTGAAGCCTCCGTTCTTCTTCCGTCAGCGGGCGGGTGAGTTCTTCTTCCAGTTCGTTGGCTTTTTGTGCCAGTTCCTCCGGTGTCAGAGCAGATTTAATCTCTTCCATCATTTCCTGTAGTTTTTGGATATTCTTGCGATTTTTGCCGTAATCTACCAGTTGTACGGAGGCGCATTGACTGCGGACGGATATTTCACCGCTGTTTCCTTCTTCGATGGTGAAAGTCACTTCTTCTCCTTGGGAATGGATACCCATTGGAACATAAAATATTACTTCACGAAGAGCGATTCCTTCGATATTCCATTCAAGTTTCTGAGACGCTTCAAGTGCCAGTATCAGAATTTGTGTATTTGATAAATCTGCAAAATGTAGCTTATCCTCGTGTAAAGGTCTGAGTCTAAACGCCATATTTCTCTCTTTTATTAAGTCGTAGATTGATATTACTCTCTTTTTGTACAAAAGTACAGAATAATAATGAAAAAGAGGACAAATGGGAGGGGGATATTTATGCGGACAACAAGAATACTAATACTTTGAGATTTAGTAGGTTCCTTTTGGAAAGAAGAGGACAAAAAAAGCATCCGCTTCATTGGAAGGGATGCTTTTATCATAAGTTGCACTTTTGGGGTTACTTTTTGTAGAAAGCAAGGTCTTCTTTATCCATATTTTTGATAAAGTTGGTATGCTTCGTTACTTCCGCTTCAGCGAAGTTCAGATATACATGTGCAGATTTGGAGAACAGGTCGGCAGCCTTGCTTGCATCCTGAATCAGCAGGTGGCACATGATGATATCGGCAGCCATTTCCATCAGTCTGCGGGCTGTGAAGTCGAGCAGTTCCTGATCCTGTGCTTCTTTAACGGCATTGGTGCTGGCTTCGAACTGGTCGGCCATCTTTTTCAGACGGGACATCAGCGGTTCCATTTCCGGTGAACAAGGTACTGTTTCGAATTCGCGGATCGTAGCAAGGTAAGAACCGTTGGTTACGTAGCGGATAGCGGCTACAGTCTGCAACTGGGTAGTACCTTCGTAGATGCTTGTGATACGTGCGTCGCGGTAGATGCGCTGGCAGGCATATTCCATCATGAAGCCCGAGCCTCCGTGAATCTGTATACAGTCGTAAGCGTTCTGGTTGGCATATTCGGAGTTCATTCCTTTGGCAAGCGGAGTGAAGCTGTCGGCTAACTTTGCATATTTTTTCTGTTCCAGACGTTCTTCCGGAGTCAGCTTGCGTTCGCGTGAGATATCGTCCAGTGCTTTGTAGATGTCTACGTAGCGGGCTGTCTGATAAAGCAGCGCACGGCCGGCATCCAGCTTACCTTTCATAATAGCGAGCATGTCATACACGGCAGGGAAGTCGATGATTGCTTTTCCAAACTGCTTGCGGTCTTTGGCATAAGCCAGTCCTTCATTGTAAGCAGCCTGGCTCAATCCTACAGATTGTGCGGCGATACCCAGACGGGCACCGTTCATCAATGCCATTACATATTTGATCAGACCGAGTTTGCGGTCACCGCAAAGTTCGGCTTTGGCATTCTTGTAAACCAATTCGCAGGTAGGCGAACCGTGGATACCCAGCTTGTGTTCGATACGGCGTACATCCACACCACCCTGACGCTTGTCATAGATGAACATGGACAGACCGCGACCGTCTCTCGTTCCTTCTTCCGAACGGGCAAGTACCAGATGGATATCTGCATCACCGTTGGTGATGAAACGTTTCACACCGTTCAGCAGCCAGCAACCGTCTTTTTCGCTGTAAGTAGCTTTCAGCATTACTGCCTGGAGGTCGGAACCTGCATCCGGTTCGGTCAGGTCCATAGACATGGTTTCACCCTGACATACGCGGGGGATGAAACGGCTGTGCTGGTCGGCATTACCGAATTCATACAGTGTTTCGATACAGTCCTGCAAAGACCAGATATTTCCGAAACCTGCATCGGCGGCAGCAACGATCTCGGCACACATGGTGTATGGAGTGATCGGGAAGTTCAGTCCGCCGAAACGGCGTGGCATTGTCATTCCGTTCAGACCGGCTTTGACCATCGCGTCCAGATTTTCTTTAGTGCCGGAAGCATATTCTACCCGTCCGTTGGCACAGTGAGGACCTTCTTCGTCAACGCCTTCAGCGTTTGCATTGATGATTTCGCCTGTTATTTCTCCGGTGATCTCCAATACTTTATCGTAAGAGTCCAGTGCGTCCTCAAAATCCAGAGGAGCGTAGTCGAATTCATCTTTATCTCTGTAGTTGCGTTCTTTAAGTTCGCAAATACGTTTCATCATCGGATTGTTCAAGTGATACTTGAGTTCCGGTATTTCTGTGTAAAAATTAGCCATCTTAATAATTGTTGTTTTTAAGGTAAACGAAAATTTGCAGGAACGATATACTGAACTTGTACAGCTTCTCCTTCTATTTTTCCGGGACTCCATACATTCTTTTTAGATTTGGCTACCTGCTTGAGTGTGGTCAAAGCTGCCTCATCTAGCATGGGATGTACAGACTTCACTACTTTCGGTTGTATAATATGCCCGTCTGTATCAATGATGAATTGCAAGACTACTATGCCCTGTATTCTATTGCGTACAGCTTTTGGTGGATATTGAAGAGTAGTTGCCAGTTTTCGTGCAAAGTTCATTGGTCCTCCGGGGAAGTCAGGAGCTTCATAGTAAGGCGTAAACGGAAGTTCGCTACCGTCTTCTGCCCAAAGCTTCCCTTCTATACAGTGATCGTGTTCGTAGAATTCTTCTCTGCGTATCTTTCCATCCGGATAAAATTGCACTAATTTACCGTTTCTTATTTTTTGATTAGCGTTATAAGGAGAATAGTTTTCAATTCTTTTGGGCTTGCCGTCCAGCGTATAGAATTCAACCTTAAACTGATTTTTGTCAGTTTTGGTCATGACCGCACATTCTACTGCGTTTTCCTTATCTGTCCATTGTGCAAGCTTGTCCACATAAATCGTATCTTGTGCGAACGAAGTATGTGTAATCCCTAGGGCTGCCAATACCAAAATAAGTCCTTTCATTTTACCTTGTTTTTACTTGCTATTCTGTTTATAATACTTAATCATCTTCGGCACAACTTCTTCGATGGTTCCGTTGATTACATAGTCTGCAATCGTGTTGATCGGAGCATCCGGGTCGTTGTTGATAGAGATGATAATACCACTTTCCTGCATACCGGCGATATGCTGGATTTGTCCTGAGATACCACAAGCAATGTAGAGTTTCGGACGAACCGTTACACCTGTCTGACCAATCTGGCGGTCGTGTTCAGCAAAACCTGCGTCAACAGCGGCACGGCTTGCACCTACTTCGGCGTGAAGTTCCTTTGCCAGACTGAACAGCAGGTCGAAGTTTTCTTTCGAGCCTACTCCATAACCACCGGCGATGATGATCGGAGAGCCTTTGAGGTTGTTCTTCGCTTTTTCTACGTGGCGTTCGATTACTTTAACCACATAGTCTGTGTCGGCTACGTACTTCTTCACGTCGTGGCGGATCACTTCTCCCTGATAAGCCGGAGAAACGATTTCTTTCTTCATCACACCCTCGCGAACGGTTGCCATCTGTGGGCGGTGTTCGGGGTTGACGATGGTTGCAACGATGTTACCGCCGAATGCCGGACGGATTTGGTACAACAGGTTCTTATAAACTTTTCCTTCTTTCTTATCTTCGTGGTCACCGATTTCAAGGGATGTACAGTCGGCAGTCAAACCGCTGGTCAAAGCCGAAGAAACACGCGGGCCGAGGTCACGACCGATAACGGTAGCACCCATCAGACAGATTTGCGGCTGTTCTTCTTTGAAGAGGTTTACGAGGATGGAAGTGTGAGGAAGTGAAGTATAAGGATAAAGTCCTTCAGCATCGAAAACGTGGAGTTTGTCTACTCCATAAGGAAGGATTTGCTTTTCAATTTCTTTGAGGCCGGTGCCAGCAACTACTGCTTCGAGTTGGCAGTTGAGTTCGTTAGCCAACGAACGACCTTTTGTCAGAAGTTCCAGGCTGACGTCTGCGACGATGCCTTCTTCTATTTCGCAATATACAAATAAGTTATTCATGATTATCCGATGGTATGGTTAGCTAACAGTTCAACAATCAGTTCTTCCACATCACGGTCGCTGCCGCTGATGGTTTTGCTCTCTTTGGCCTGGAACACGATGTTCTGGATGGCTTTTACTTTCGTAGGCGAACCGGACAGACCGCATTGGGCGAGGTCGCCGTTAACGTCGGCTACGCTCCATTCGGGCAGGTTGAGGTAATCGCGTTTGTCATACAGGTCGGTATAGTCGAGGTTACCTTGTTGTTTTTCCGTAACGGTTTTGGCGTGTTTGTACTTCTGTACCAGCTTGGCGTTACGCGGACGGCAGGGAGCAGCCGAGCCGTTGACTGTGATAACGATGGGCAGCGGACCTTCTACTGTTTCAACGCCGCCGTCGATGTGACGTTTCACTTTGATTTTGCCGTCACCTACTTCCAGAATCTCTTCAGCGTATGTGATTTGCGTCAATCCAAGTTTTTCTGCCACCTGCGGACCTACCTGTGCCGTATCACCGTCGATAGCCTGACGACCGCCGATTATAATGTCGCACTCACCGATTTTGCGGATAGCAGTTGCCAGAGCGTAGCTTGTAGCCAGCGTATCTGCACCGGCAAAAGCGCGGTCAGTCAGCAAATAACCATTATCGGCACCACGGAAAAGTCCTTCACGAATAATATCAGCAGCGCGTCCCGGTCCCATTGTCAGAATGGTTACGGTAGAGCCTGGGTGAGCATCTTTCAGACGAAGAGCTTGCTCAAGGGCATTCAGGTCTTCGGGGTTGAAGATGGCAGGGAGTGCCGCACGGTTAATAGTTCCGTCGGCTTTCATGGCATCTTTCCCAACGTTACGTGTGTCGGGAACTTGTTTTGCCAATACAACAATTTTCAAACTCATGCTATTAATTTTAGTATTAGTATTTCTACACATTAGCAGCCAGTAGTCAAGTAGTAATAATCTTGCTATCCAAACTATCCGGTTAACTATCAGCGTGCAAATTTACTCAAACACTTGGTTCTGACAAGAAAACCGAGTAAAAAATGCACATTATTAAGTTTTTTGAGCAAATAAGGGCAAGTTTGTGAGGTTAGCCATAGTCCTATGGCGGTTTGGGGGAGAAGGGGGATGGGAATGGGGAAAAGAGACACTACCATAGGAATTGTTTTTTATAAAAACATCTGTCACCGTCACCGTTCGAAGGGTAACTGTCTGAGTATAAATGATTCATCTGGTGACAGCAAGTGGTGACAGCAGCGTGACAGAAGATGTTGCCGTCACAATGCGATAGAGGGACAACGGATAAAAAGCAGGAAAAGTAACAAGGGATGGCGGCTCTTGTTTTTATTCTATATACAGGCGATTTCAGGAATGCCTTAGTCTAGTTGGTTTCCATGCGATGAAACTATAGTTCCAAAGCCTTGAAACTAATGGTTCCAAGCCGCAGAAACTTTAGTTCCAAGCCGCAGAAACTAAAGTTTCAAGCTGTAGAAACTCTGGTTTCAAGGTGATGAAACTGTAGTTTCAAGCGGTGGAAACTATTGAAAGCTATATATGCTTGGGTTATAAGGTAAGGCCGACTACAAAGTAGACTTGTTCTTCATAAGGATTGGCGATCACTTTTCCGAAGATCGGCAAAGAGAAAGTAGAGGTAATCTTTAGTTCTTTGGTGGCCGAAAGTCCGATGTTGACAACGTTGAATTTATCGGAATACATGCCGTCCCAAGGGGTAAAGCCTGCTTCAAGGGCAAGGTCCACCTTCTTTATACTGAACGGATAACTGAGTTCGCAGTAACTGGACCACGCACGTTTCCCGTTTTCGCGGTAATCATTCCCCGCAAATGTGGTGTACCAACTGACTGAAAGCGGGAACTTTTCACTAATCATATATCCGGCACCGACTTCAAAAGTATGTCCGGTGGAGTGTGAACTGTAATTGAAGTACTTGAAAGGTTCTTCTTCCGTTTGCGTGAAGTAGTTGTTGGCGTATAAGGTCAGATTCCTGTATTCGTATTCCAATGACAAATCTATTTCATTATTCTTATGGCGAAATTCGGTCGAACCCCAGACGTAGGCGGTCAGTCCTTTCCAGTTGACGCCCAATGACGGTTGTACGCTGGCGTTACCGCTGTCCATACCTCTCCAAATGTAGCTGCTGACAAAATCCGCTGTTACAAAAACATCCTGTGCCTGTGCTAAAACGGAACAAAATAAGAGTGCAATCAGTAAAATTCGTTTTTTCATTTTGATGACTTTGTTGTATTCGGGCGGCAAAGATACGAATTGTTGACGAATCTGAAAGGACCCGGAAACAGAAAAAGCATTCGGACAGGTGGTTAAACGGGAAGAGTAACCACCATTTTGCAGCCGGAAGTATAGCCGGTATCTATTCTGATCTGCCCTCCGAGCCGTTGTATGATGATGCGGCAGATGTACAGGCCAAGTCCGGTGCCCGGTTTGAAGTCATCTACTTTGGTGAAACGTTCGAACACCCATTCCTGCTTGTCGGCAGGGATGCCGATGCCCGTATCGGTGACGGAGATCACCAGTTGTCCTTTTTCTTTGTCGATGTTGCAGGTCAGCGTGATTGTTCCGCTTTCTGTAAACTTGGCGGAGTTACTTAGTAAATTGCCAATCACACGGGAGAGATAAAAGGCGTTTGTCTGTGCCGTCATTCCGTCTTTATCGCCTGTGATGATACATTCGATATTCGGCTTGGACAGAGTTTCCTTAAGTTTGGCCATTTCTTCAACACATAGTCCGTATACGTCGGTAGACTCCACAGGAAGAGGCAGTTCGGAGCTGACAAGCTGAGACAGCTCCAGCATATTGTCCATCAAAGAAGCTAACGCGGTAGAATTGCTTTGTATCAACTGCCGGAATTCTTGTCTGGTGGCCGTGTCTAAAGATTCATCGAAGATCAGTTCGGAGAATCCGGCGATTGAATTGAGCGGAGTACGTATTTCATGACAGATAGAGTTGAGGAAAGCCGTTTTCATCTTCTCACTTTCGGTGGCTTTCATGCTTTGTTTTCTGACTTCTTCGTGCGCAGTCATTAGTGCGCAGTGCATTTTCTTCAGCCGTTTTACCATCGTTCGCTGATAGATGCTCCATCCGATTGCTGCCAGTAATAAGATAAAAGTACCGGTCAGTGCGATTTGTTTGTTTTTGTTGGCGAGTTTGCTCTTTTCCAGTTCCAGTTTGTTGACGTCGAAGCGGGTTTGCATTTCGATCATTTGTTGCTCTCTTTTTTGTGATTTATCCGACATCCGGTTCTTATTGCTTTCTTTTAAGGTCAGATATGCGTTTTTATAATCATTCAGTTTATAGTACAGACCGGCTTTAGCATTGAGTATGGGAACGAGGTTGACTGGTTGGAAATGGTCTGTTTGAGTGGCGGAATCAATGTAGGCTATCGCCTTTTTGTATTCGCCTATTGTCTGATAATATCTTGCTGTCGTCTCGTAAGTGCTTTTTACAACCTTCTTTTTATTTGCTATCTGGATATATTTCTGATAATAGTCCTTTATCTCTTCTTTCGAAATAAGATCTGCCATGAAAATAATCTGCGAATATTTAGCCATGTAGTAATGTGATTCGTCCAGAAATCTTCGGTCGAAAGTCGTATTCAGATGATTCCATTGCTTGTGTAGCTCGATCATTTTGTTCACTTCGTCTACTGCCTTCTTGTTTTCAACAGTTGTATACAAGTCTGCCAGTTCGTAGTGGCACAATATTTCGAAGTGCACCCTGTCTTGCAAAGGATAAGGGGCTAGTATCTCCAGTGCGCGCTCTACGTAAGGAATGGCTTTGGAAACTTCATTGTATGAATGTGTCAGTACCGCTGAATAATCGAGTGATACTCCGGTCAGATATTCCCATTGAATTTGTTCTTCAGGTGTCATTTGTCCGTGATTTTCCTTTTTCAGCTTGTCCAGTTCCTGTTCGATTGTTTCCAGCGAATTGTTCTTTCGCATTTCCGCCCAGATGTTGTAACAATACAAGTAATACCGGAAAAGGGTGTTGTGTTCTTCCGGCAGATATTGTCGGGCGAAGGTTATATACTTTTCTACCTTCTCTTTGTTTTTGGAAGCATATCGTTGTATCAGATTATCGAGTGCGAGCTTCATCATATATTCGTCTTTGGCTTTTGCGGCCTCGGTGAGGGCTTTGTCCCAATATTGGGAGGAAATGTTGAGGCTGTCTACGTGGATATCCGCCAGATGAATATAGATAATGGCCCGTTGCCTGGCATCCGTGTCGTTTTGCAAGAGATTCTGCAGACTGTCGACGGAAGCCGTAACGGCGGAAGCACGTGCGATAGAGGGCGCTAGCAGGATAGCTCCGATGAGAAATAAGAATTGTATTTTTCGTGTGATCAGATTCTTGGTCATATGATTAGATATTATTTGTTTTGGAATAAGGATATGTGAAAGTCAGTACGGGACCTTCCGGAGTATTTGGTTCAATCGTATATGTACCTTTGAAATATTCGATTGTCAGACGGTTGATGCTATGGCGTACTTCTGCTTTTTGTGTTTGCAAGGCCGAATCGGCTAATGGACTGTTGACTACCCGAAAGACAAATAGTTCCCGTTGCGTGTCACGTTCCAGATAGAGAGACACTTTCCTTTTCTCTTCACACGGGTCTGTGTAGATCAGCGTACTGAGAATCAATTGTGTGAATCGGGCGGTGTCTACCTGAAACGGCTGGCTTTCTATTTCCGTATGAAAGTCTGCCTGTATCTTATCTCCGCATCTCATGCGTACCATACCGAGAACGTCCGAGCACAAGGAGATGATTTCGTGCTCCTGTATCTGCCATTTCGTTCTGCCGGCCTCCAGTCTGGAGAGGTCGAGCACGTCGTTCACCAGTTGTATCAGTTCGGCGGAGTTGGTCTGGATAATCTCCGAATATTCTTTCCATTGGTCGGCATCCATGCTTTCCGGATCAGTAGTCATGAGTTGAGAAAACCCTAAGACGTTATTCAACGGGATGCGTATGTTATAGCTCATGTTAACAAGGAAGCGGCTTTTTACTTCGTTCGCTTCTTCCGCAATCTGGCTCATCTTGCGGATTTCCTCTTCTTCTTTCCTCAACTTCTTGCGTACATAATAGATACGTATGGTAGACGGAATCAGGATAAGCAGTGCGATGGCTATCAGAGTCAGTCCGGCATAATGAACCATTGCTTTGTACTGTTCTTTTTCAAGAAGCAGGTTGTCCATGTTGCGCATCTGATAGATTTCATTCGTCTGCGAGATGGATAGTGCCCGATAGAATGAGTCTTTTTTCGCCAGCAAACTTTGGAATAACGGGATTGCTTCATCCGCCTGTCCCGCCTCTGTAAGAATGCTTGCATGTTCTATTTTGTAGTTCAGCCCTTCGTTGTCCGATACTTCGGACAGGAGTTCGATAGCATTTTGAGAGTATGACAGGGCCTTTTCGTATTCTTTGGTAATCCGGTAATAATGGGAATACACATTATAATATAATCCCCGGCAAGGAATGTAAGTGGTAGGAGAGAAGTATTCATCCATCTTTTTCAGATGGGGGCGGGCTTCGTCCAGTGTGCCTTCATTCAGATAATAGTCGGCATAGAGAGACTCCAATAACAGGTAGCTGTATGCTTTGGGCGTCTGCTTTGCTTCTGATAGTGCGTCCAGCACTTTCTTGTATTCCTGCAGGTACTTCAGGAAGTTTTTGTTTCTAGTGGCGGAACAAGATAAGGCTATTTCTTGGAGCACGCTTTTGCGCGATTCCAGGGAGGCGGCGGGTGACAGAAGGCGGTAGGCTTCGAATCCGGCCTCTTCGCCTTCTTTAAAGCGGGCGGTCATCATATAAGCAGTCATCAGGCATAGTTTGGCCGATGACATTCCTTGGGGATTGTTTAACTTTTGTGCCAGTTTAAACATCTCTTCGGCTTGGGTGATGCTATATTCTATTTTATGCTTTATGATATGTATGGTTATTTCTGCTCTTTTTCCTTCGAAGTATAAGCTGTAGGAGTTGTTTTTTAAAGCAACCGGAGAGAGCTTGTCCATCCAGATGACTGTGTTTTCTTCGTCTTGGTGGTTGAAGTAATAAACGACATGGGCATACAGAGCAAGACACTGATAATACTTGTTGTCCTGTGTGGTAGCTTCCTCCAATAATTTTCCCAGATAGTAGACGCAGGAAGGTGACATCGGGTCCAGATAAGCGAGTGAATAAAGCATCTCCAGCCGGGAAGAATCGGCCGGCAAAGTGTCCAGTATCTGAAGCAGACTGTCTTTGGCAGCTTCGTTATTGCTGGAGAGAGCCTTGCCGGTTCCTCCTGCCAGTACGATCAGTATGAAGAATATCCATAACCGTTTCATGACTGTGCCTCCTTTCCTTCTTTTGTGGGGTTGATGGGATGGGTGAAATAAAATCTGCATCCGGTGGTGTAGGCAGGGTCTATCCATATGCTGCCGCCGATCCGTTCAATGATCAGTTGGCAGATAGAGAGGCCGAGTCCGGTTCCCTGTGCTCCTTCGTTCAGTTTTTCAAAGCGGTTGAAAATGGAACTTTGCTTTTCCAGTGGGATTCCGCAACCGGTGTCGGTGACGGAGAAGAGCGCAAATTCTTCCGATTCCTGACGGACTTCCAGCGTGATACTTCCCTGCGGGGTGAACTTCGTGGCGTTGATCAATAGGTTGATCAGTAACTGTTGCAGGCGTGAATCGTCAGTGTATAACTTTAGGGAAGTCAGCGATGTGTTGAAACGGAGCTCGGCTGGTGTCTGCTTTACTTTGTTGACGGTATCGATTACGTTATTGCAGATGGCGATAGCGTCACAATAGGTGAAGTTGAACTTCATGTTTCCGATCTCCAGATTGGAAAGGTCGATTACGTCATTTATTAGTTTTAGCAACAAGTCGGAGTTTTGCTGGATGATGTCGCCGCATTGGCGGCGTGTTTCGGCGTCGAGTGCCTGCTCGGTCAGCAGACTGGAGAAGCCGGAGAGGGCACTCAGCGGAGTCCGTATCTCATGGCTCATGTTGGAGAGGAAAAGACTTTTGGTCTGCATGGCATTCTCGGCGTTGAGTCGTGATTGCTCCATGCGGATTTTGGATTCCGCTATCTTCTTGTTTTGTTTTAATATGTGTATCACGAGGTAAATCATGATGCCCAGCACTATGACTCCTATTAAAATGCCGCCCATGAAAATACGGTTGAACTCGGCTTTATTCTCTACTTTCATCCGGTTTTCCTCATAAGATGCCCGAAGGCTGTTGATGCGGTGTGCATAGCTGGGAGCGACTACCGAATCGGTGACGATACTGATTTCTTCATACAGATGCGCCGCTTCTACTTTACTGCCCATTTCTATCAGTAAATTCGCTTTGGCATAAGCTACTTGCAGGTAGATGATGGAGCGCGTCTTTTGCCGGATGCCGGTCAGAATCTCATTGTAATACTGTAATGCAAGATTGTAGTTCCCTGTTGCTTCGTTATATCGTCCTTGCATATAATTGTAGGTGGTGCGATAATAAGGTTGCCTGTCCGAAAGGTAGATTTGCTCTGCTTGCAGCAGGCAGTTGTTCGCATTGCGCAGATCGTTCTTCTGGATATAGTAAGAAACATCTGTAGCAAGTGTCAGAAATTGCAGTGTCTGATGGGTCTGTATGGATTTTGATTCGGAAAGTATCTTTCTGTATTTCTCTGCTTCCTCTGTCCTTTGAGTCAGAATAAGCACCTGTATAAGTTTCAGGATAGTCATTTCTTTATAATGGTTGTTCTCCGAAGGCGAGGCGGGATAACGGATGGCTTCCTTATAAGAATCGATGGCTTCTTCGGGCATATTGGAGCAGAAATAGGCATCTCCGATAGCTGCGCTCGAAAGGGCTATTCCTAAATCATATCTCATCGTTTCTGCTTTTTCGTACATTTGCCGCGCTTCGTCGATTGCTTTCCCGATGTCTCCGCGCAGGGAGTAGATGTAAACCACCAGTTGCCGGATGCTGAAAGACAGTTCCATCTTGTTTTCCTTTTCCAGTATAGGACTCAGTTGCTGTCCCCAGGCGATAACGCTGTCTATCGGCGCGATGGAATCGTACGCAATGTTGTTTTCTATCAGGCGTTTCAAATTGGACAGTCGTTCGGTATTCAGGTTTACTGAATGTGAGGGGAGAATCCGGATAAACAGACCTATAGTAAATAATATATAGATATTCCTCTTCATTAAAAGTGGTGTTTTGTTGTATGTGTTATACTAGTTGCCAAAAATAAGCAAAAATCACAAAGAAGCGGTAGGTTGGCGGTGAATATTTTTCTCTTTGTGTTAATATACGTTGCTGCTTGTTCGTTTTATTGGTTCTGCAGCCAGCCATCCGGGAGCTGAGGCTTTATTCTGTGTGGATGTATATAAAAAAATCTGTCGGGGAAGTCTCCCCGACAGATTTAACCAGTAATCTAAGTGAGTTTTTCAGAATGTGATGTCCATTTTCACTACAAAAGTACGGGGAGCGGCTACTGCCATCGGGCGGTAACTGTATTCTTTATTCAACAGGTTGTTGACCATGAACTGGAAGGCGACTTCTTTGGTCGCTTTTACCCCGAAGCGCAAGTCAACGGTGGCATAGTCTGTATTATGTTTTTTCCAGTAAGTGGCCAGCGTTTCTCCTCTCGATTTTCCAAAGAGGATCGTGCGTACATAGTCCATTAAGTCTTGTTGTTGCTTTTCACGTTCATCCATCATGAGGTAGTCCACTGCCAGTATCTTGCTCTTCCATGCAAAGTTGGCACCCAGATTGATGCGCTTCCATTGGAAATCGACTGTTGCTTTAAAGCTGTGCTTCGGGCGGTATTTCAGATATTTGCCTGTATTCGACTTCTCCTTCATCTGAAGGGCGTCGGTGTATAAATCTTCTATTTCATTGCGTTCCTTATAGTCAGCGTCGCGGGGCTCAGTATATACATATCCCAAATTATAGAACAGTTTCGTATTCTTGTTGAAGTCATAAACGCCGTTTGTCGAAATCTCCATACCGTAGATTTGCGCTTTTGATACGTTGTGGAACTGTGCTCCGATACCGAAACCTTTGCCGTCCGTCACCATCTGGATGGCATCGCTGATGCTGTTGATCATGCTGTAGTCTGCGTTATTGAACAGTCCGAACTGAAATTCAACCATGTCTCTGTACTCGGTATAGAATCCGGCTACGTCTACAAATCCTTGGAAGTTGCCGATCTTGTATCCTTGCTTGAATCCCAGTTCGGCATTGTAACCTTTCTCCGGTTTGATGTCGAGGTTCGGATAGATACCCACTCCTCCGATGTCCTTGCGGAGATATTTCTCGTTGATGGACGGGTTGCGGTAACCTTGTCCGGCGCTGGCACGGATAAAGCTGTAATCGGCTAACTGATAGTTCAGTCCGGCACGGAACACGGGGCGGAACGGAACTTTGGCTCCGAATATTTTCGTTTCTGCTTCACGGTGATGGTTGTTCACACGATAATATTCGGCTCGTACCCCTGCCGATACGCTCAGGCGGTCCCAGAAGCGCTGGTCGTACTGGAAGAAGGCGGCTACATTATCGCTTTTGTACACTTGATCCATGATGGAAGAATTGTAGCGGACGTGCTCGTAAGTCATTCCGGTAGTGATCTGTGCGCCGCCGTCCCATTTCTTGTTGAACTGGTAGTCAAGATAATAGTTATAGTTCTTGTCCGTTTTCGTCTGAACGTTGTTTCGGGTCGGATTCATTACGTTGGACAGCCAGGGGATCAGATCACTGGGGACTTGTCCGTTTTGTATGCCGTTCATCAGGTCACTTGGCAGTCCGTTGTCCATCACCCATGAGATGAGGTCACAATAATCGGCGGTAGTGGCGTTGGGGAAGATGTTGCCCAAGGAAGTGAATACCCCGTTCATGGCATCTTCCAGATTATTGTTGATCAGGCCGGAGCCGATGCCAACCAATGCCGGGTAGAGCGAACTGTAATCGCCGCCTGCTATATTCTGTATAGTCTGGGCATTCGTTCCCATATTTCCAAGGATATCGGTGATGGAGTTTCCCTGACTGGGCTTGACTATATTGTCGGCACTATGATAGAAACGTCCTTTGATCTTGTGTGACGTTCCGTTTTCCGGATTCACGTAGTTGATGAACGGGTCGATGTGGAAGTTGTTTTCTTCGCGTCCCATGTTGGTGAAAGGAGAAGGTTTGTAAACTTCTGTTGGTGATCTCCAGATGAAGAAGTCTCCGTACTGATTGGAAAGAAAATCAACATTCAGACCATAGTTCAATATCTTCATACCCATGTCCGGTTGATGATAAGTCAGGTTGCCGCCCATGCGGAAACGTTTGTTATATCCTTGTTGACGGTATCCTTCATCGGTAAAGAGGTTAATGCTTCCGCTGACGTCAAAGTTGCCGATACGGCGGGAGTGGGAGAGATCGAAGCCCTCATAAATAGGGTTTCGTATACCGCTGAGAAGGTTTCCGCGCAGGATGGGTTTGACGGAATACTTGTCGTCTTTCCAGAAACTCTTGTCGCTCCATTGGTATTCGTCATTCTCGGCATCACCATATATACCGATATAGGCGCTGAAGCGGGTTTTCGGTGTCAATCCCGGACGGGCGGTACGGATATTGATAATACCGTTGAGAGCAGACGAACCGTACAAAACGGATGAGGCTCCCTTGATTACTTCTATCTGTTCGATGTTTTCTAGAGGTACGGTGTTCCAGTTGATTTCTCCGGTTTTTGGATTCAGTGTGCTCATTCCGTCTACCAGAATCTGGCTGCGGGCACCTACTCCGTAAGTCCATCCGCTGCCGCCACGCATGGAAGGCTGTTTGTCCACTATGTCCACACCGGGCAGCGTGCGGAGTGTAGAAGTGATATCCGTCGGTGCCTGACGGGCGATATCGCCCGCTTTCACCAAGTCCATGGATACGGTGACATTACTGAGCTTTTGCTCAAAGCGTCCGGCGCTTACCACTACCTCTTCCAGCAGCTTGGTACTTTCTTTCATGTACACGTCTTTAGTGATCACTTCACGTCTGCCGATAACAATGGGCATCAGAACGTCTTCGTAACCGATGTAGCTGAATACAAGATCGACGCCTCCCTCCGGAAGTTTGATTTCATACGCTCCGTTTATATCGGACACGGTTCCCTGATTGCCGTGCAACTTGTACGTTACTGCGGCGCCAACCAAAGGTTCATTGGTATTGGCGTCATATATATGCCCTTTCAACGTCTGGGCAAAACTAGTCCCGAATCCGGCAAGGCAGATGAATAATGTCAGAATATATAGTTTCTTCATTGTTTCTGTAATTTATGTTTTTTCTTTTGGTGGAAAGTCTCATTCGTTTTTGTCTGTCAGGTCGAGTCCCAAGTCCAGTTGGGTGATGATAGACCAGTTGTCATACAGTGGACCTAAATAGGAATTGTACAACATCGGACCGAAGTTAGGAATACCTTCCATCACTGGCTGAAGATGGGGGATGAAGGCTATGAGAGGACTCAGCGCTTCCCTGTTCAGATAGATATGCGTATGTCCGTTCTTCTTTTCTATCTGCATGGGGATGCCTTCCTTTATCCACGAGAAGAACATCTGAAAACTTTGGTGATCCATATTGGCGATCATAGATAATAAAGAGTTGTCCAATGATTCGCTCACAACTCCCAGTAGAGTCTTCAGTAAGAAAGGATTGGATTTCAGGATAGCATCTGCAATGCCTGCTATCAGATGAGCATCGACCGTCTGTCCCTGCCCTTGCATGGCCAGGCTGATAATGCCCGGAAGGTTCAGTTTGACATAGAGAAGGTCATTTTTCAGATACCAGAAAGCCAGTCCCCGGGGAGACTCTGCATAATTGCGTCCCTGGGTTGCGGCAGTAATATCATCGGCAGACAATGTATTGAACATTAATTTCATCATAATGAAATTAATGACTTGTTGCTGGGATGCGGGATTATCCATGTCGATTTCGCTGAACTTCTGTTCCCCCAATTGCAGTTCGTCCGATGTATATTCGGCTGTAATGTTTCCGTCGGATTCCAGAGTGACACTTTTGAGTAATTGCGGCAGGAGATATCCTCCCATACCTTTTATAATAACGGATACGGTTGCGTACAAACTTCCCGCCTCCTTGACCATCTCTAAATCCATGTCGGTATATAGGGCTGCTGTCAGTATCTGATTGTCCGACTCTCCCCATTCATATTCGCCGGTCGTCTGATTGCGTATGACATCTTTTCCTCTGCCGCGTGTCAGTTCGCTCATTCGGTAAGTTTTCATCCATTGATTTTGCGGCATCGTTACATTCAAGTCCAGTTTCATCGTCTTCGGAGTAATGGAGCCGGCGTATTTCACGGTTGCTCCCGCGCCCGAAACTGTTTCTCCGCTGAATGTATAGTTGTCTTCCTGCTCTGATAAGTTTATCCGGAATGATGTCTCTTTTTCTCCCGGAATGATATCGTTTAATGTCAGTGTTCCTTTTTTACTGTCTTCCGTCTGAAAGCTGACGGTTTTTCCGATTAACTTTTCTCCGCTGTAGGTCAGGTCCAGAGTGGATGGTTTGATATACGAGCCATATTCTTGACTGAGTTCGCCTGGCCAGAACAGCTTGTCATTGTAGGTTTCTTCGCAAGATGTAAGGAAGAATGTTGTACAAGCTACATAAAATAGTTTTCGTAATGTTTTCATTCTCTTTTTTGTTTTTATTTCAACGTATTTATTAAAACATTGCAAATGTCGGTTAATATTGTTTCTACATCAAGCTCTATTCTTGGTATTCGATGTTCTATTTTAACTATTTTATATGCACGTGTATTTGAATAGATAACTGTAATGTTCTCTTTTAAATAATAGATGTTCTGTTTTTCATATTTTAATAAAGGACTTGGAGGAAATTCGAATGGAAAAAGATATCTTTGTGGAACTAAATTTCTTAATTATGATTATAGATGATGCTCTTCCTAAGTTTGATCTTCCGGTCGATTTTGTTACAGATGACAGCATAACCGGCGATATTCTGAATCAATACGGTCGTTTTCCCTGCCATATAAAGGCGGGAGTCTTTGTTCTTTGCACGCGGGGAACTGTACGTGCCACTATCAACCTGTCCGAGTATACCATTACCCATAATGACTTTGTGACTGTTCTCCCCGGATCATTCATACAGATTCACGAAGTATCTTCGGATACCCGTGTTTGCTTTGCGGGCTTTTCTTCGGAATTTATCTCCCGTGTAAGTTATGTAGAGACCTATCTGGATTTTCTCCCTATGATTTTGGACAACCCTATTATGGCATTACAGGAAGAGGTAGCGCAATTATACCGAAACGCTTTCAGCCTGCTTATCCGTGCCTATTCTTTACCGAACACACTGGATAACAAAGAAATATTAATGTCTATTTTTACTATATTCTTTCAGGGGGTGGGTGAGTTGTATAAACGCTGTAAGCCGACTACCAACGAACCTATTAAGCGGGAACATGAACTTTATCGCCAGTTTATCCAGTTGCTGATGACTCACTATACACAGGAACACGAAGTTTCTTTTTATGCGAAGAAGTGCGGAGTAACTCCGGCTCATTTTTCCGGTGCTATCCGTAAGGCCAGTGGACATAGCCCTTTGGCGATTATCACGGGAATTATTATCATGAATGCCAAGGCACAATTGAAGTCAACCCGATTGCCGGTGAAGGAAATTGCTTTTTCATTAGGATTTAATAATCTTTCCTTTTTTAATAAATATTTCCGTAAACATGTGAAAATGACTCCACAGGAATATCGGGAATGCTAATGGATGACGGTGGTTAGACCGATGATGGATGGGGATGCTCCGGAGGATGGTAAAACAGCAGTTTACCGTTGAAATAAGTCCTTTGGTCGATTATTTTTGTGGAGAAGAAGTAACGGTTCTATCTTTGTATCAGTAATTTGGAACAATGAAGCATGGAAAGACTGCGTAAACAACAATTGCTGGAGCAGAGCATTTATGGGGCTATCTGGACTGTTATTTTTCTTCTCCCATTGATAGGCGGATACTTTGCCGTCAGTGGTGGACTCGAAAAAGAAGAAATCCGTGTAATTGTTCATGATTCGTGGTTGAGCATCCTTCCTTTTTTCGTCTTGTTTCTGTTGAATAATTATGGATTAGTTCCGTATTTCCTGTTTAAGAAAAAGTACTGGTATTATATTATTTCTTTGGTTTTTCTAATCTCTACTGCTTGTTGGGTTATTCCTGATCCCTCTATGGAGCGTTTTCCAAAGGAATTCAGATATAGCGATCTTCGCAAGGGTAAAGAAAAAAGTCAGAGAGACCTGATTATTAAGATGAGAGAGAAGGCTCGGCAGGAAGAGTCTGTTCATTGGGAAGCGCCTCAGGCAAACGATCCGGTTTTGGAAAAACCGCAACGACCGGGCGGCTTCTCTAAACCGACTCTTTATCCCATTCCTCCCTTCACCATCCGTTACCTTATTCATTGTGTAATTGCTTTTTTGATGGTAGGCTTTAATATTGCCGTCAAACTGTTTTTTAAATCCTTTCGCGATGAGGAAATGCTGAAAGAACTGGAGCATCAGCGTTTACAGTCTGAATTGCAATATCTGAAGTATCAGATAAATCCGCATTTCTTTATGAATACACTGAATAATATCCATGCACTAGTGGATATTGATACGGGAAAGGCTAAGAGTACGATTGTAGAACTTTCTAAACTTATGCGCTATGTGCTTTACGAGGCCAGTAATAAAACCATTCTGCTATTGCGCGAGGTTCAGTTTCTGGAGAATTATGTTACTTTGATGAGTTTGCGCTATCCTGAGAAAGTTTCTATTGAAAAGAATTTCCCTCTCGAAGTGCCCGAAGTTCAAATTCCTCCTTTACTTTTTATTTCTTTTGTGGAGAATGCTTTTAAACATGGAGTGAGCTACAGGAAAGAGTCATTTGTCCATGTTGTGATGCAACTGGAAGAAGGAAACCGCCTTGCTTTCAGATGTACCAATAGCACGGGGACTTCGTCTGACGAGCAACATCACGGCATCGGTCTGGAGAATATACGCAAACGGTTGCGGTTGTTGTTTGGTAATGATTACACCCTCTCCATTACTGAGGAATATGATAAATTTGATGTCTTACTTATTATACCTTTATTATAATGAAATGTATAGCGATTGATGACGAGCCTTTGGCATTGAAGCAATTAACGGATTATATATCCTGTGTTCCTTTTCTATCTTTAGTCAAGTCCTGTCAGGATGCTTTTGAGGCGATGAAGGTGTTGGCAGACGAAGAGATAGACTTGATATTTGTGGATATCAATATGCCCGATTTGAATGGACTGGATTTTATCCGCTCTTTAATCAGCCGTCCGATGGTGATCTTTACTACTGCTTATTCTGAATATGCGGTAGACGGTTTCAAACTGGATGCTGTCGATTATTTATTGAAGCCGTTTGAATTTCAGGATTTGCTGAAAGCAGCGGATAAGGCACGAAAACAGTACGAATACCGAATGTTGGAACAGCAGGGAGAACTGGGAAATAGTTCGCAGATCAAAGGAGATTCCTTGTTTGTAAAGAGTGACTACAAAGTGGTGCGCATTGATGTGAAAAACATCCGGTATATTGAAGGGATGAGCGAATACGTGCGTATCTTTATAGAAGGAGAAGATAAACCGGTCATAACCCTTACCAGTCTTCAAAAAATGGAGGAACGGCTTCCAACGTATTTTATGCGGGTACATCGTTCTTACATTGTCAATCTGCGTAGGATAACCGAAGTTTCCCGGCTTCGTATCATCTTTGATAAAAGTACATATATTCCTGTTGGTGATAATTATAAGGAGAGATTTGCGGAGCATATCAGTAAGCTGAGTTTCTCTTAAGTATTTGGCTGTTTACAGTATACAAGAGAACATCATTAAACATAAAAGTTCCGGAAGTAATCTTAACTTCCGGAGCTTTTATGTTTAAATAAGAGTGAATCTTTATTTGATACCTAGTTTCTTTGCAATTTCTTTAGGCAGTGCATCTTTGTGTACCAGGATATTCATTGTTTTGTAAGCAACGAATGCTTTGGATGCATACCAGATACCTTTGTACTTACCACTTGTACCCCAAGAGTTCTTTACCATGAAGTATTCTTTTCCGTTCTGGTCTTTGGCGATACCGTAGATTACCATTCCGTGGTCATCTGTAGTTTCCCAGTTGTCGAAAGCAGTCTGGCGCATTTCCTGAGTGATTTCCATTTCCGGAAGCGGTTTGGAAGTCAGTTCTTTGCGTTTGTCGGCAGCAGTCAGACCGGTCCAGCGAGCCATATCCGAGCCGGTAAGTTCTGCTCCTTTGGCAGCATCCGGCATTACGGCAACACCGTCACGGGTGAAACCTTGTTCGCTGACGTCACTACCCCATGCGAATGTATATCCTTGCTTTACAGCGTTGTCCATTACAGCCATGAACTCGTCTAGCGGAAGATTGTAGGACAGACCATTACGCCAGTTGTCCTGAATCTCGATAGCGAATTGAGAATAGAAAGGATGGTGTGTATATGAAGTCAGTGATACATAATCTTCAGCTTTCAGTCCGAGTGATTCAGCGAAAGTCTTCGGAGTATATTCCTTGCCTTTGTAAGTGAAATTCTCCGGGCACGCTCCCAAATAAGTATCGTAGATGGCGCTAAGGCCTTTCTTCCATACCGGAGTCAGTTTAGTGAGTTTACCTTTGGCGATCGCATTGATGTATCCTTCTGCAACAGCGTCCAGTTCATTGTGTACCGGCAGTGTATCACCATACATGATACCTGGCATTGCTTCTTGCGGAACCAGTCCGTAATTCTTCATACAATAGATGATGTCATAGAAACTTCCGCCGGGAGAGAAAGAACTGTCGCCATGATAGCGTACATAGTTTGTTCCGCGGTCTTCCATTGTTTTGTGTACAACGAACATTTCCGAAAGGTCGTATTCGCCTTTACCCAAACGTAGTAGTTCTGATTCCAGGAATCCCAAGGCGGAGAAACTCCAGCAAGTGCTCGAACGATTCTGGTTTTTGATAGAAGTAATCGGATTTTCTTTCACTGTTGTGAAAACGAAGCCCTCTTCGGGTTTTGCGTCTTGTGCCATTGCGCTCAGGCTGAACAAGCCTAAGGCAGCGATAAGGATACTCTTTTTCATTCTGATGAAATTAATATTAAATTGTTTTGGTTACAAAGATATGGATTCCTTGGAGGAATTCCATATTCTTGCATAGATTTTGCATAAAAAAAGAGTAGAAAATGCTGTATCCCACCTTCTTTACTATACAAAAAGAGGAAAAGGCAATCGTATGTGATCACCTTTTCCTCTTTCTATCTTTATTTTATTTTGATCCTGAGACTTTCTAAATCAGCGAGAGTAATGGTGTAGCTCTCTCCGTTTTTCATCCGTTTCATTACTAATTGCCCGATTTGTTCGGCATCCCTTTTCTCTGTGAAAGGTTTTTTACCGGAAATACTGGGTATGAAAGGCTGAAAAATCGTTATATGATTATTGTGAGATATTTGATAGCCATATCCTCCGTTTACCTCAATCACTTCCATTGAAAAAGAAGAGGCAGAAGAATCTGTTTTAGAAAAAGATGTTTTGGAAAAAGACAGACAAGCGATTACTATCAATATTCCTGTAACAGAGCATCCGAGTATCTTTCTCTTAGTCATTCTCTTCCCATTCATATGGATGTAACTCCCATGTATCGTCATAATAATAGCTGCTGCTGCCTCCGGTAGTGATAATACCTCGTCTGCCGGTAGCGAAACAAACCGCTTTGATGCGTGAACTTCCTTCGAAAGGAGTGTAGTCAAAATCATCTTCCGTTTCACTGCTTCGCCATAAGTCTTTAGCAGGATCGTATATCCAGTAGTTACTTCGGAAGCTACCGGAGGCTGTTTGTCCTAAAGTGATATATGCCTGATCGTCTATAACAAAAGCACAGCCGTAGGTGCGGGTGATTGATTTGTAATCGTCATCGTAATCGTCACTGCTCTGGTCTGTAATGTCCTGGAGACGTACCCATTTGTTCTCTTCACTTTTGCTGGGATCGAACTTCCAGAAATCATCGACATCCTTACCATTATTTGTTCCTCCTACAATGTAGGCGACATTATCGATAATAAAGGAGAGTCCGCCGGTTCTTTTCTGACCGCCGAATCCGTTGACAATAGTCCATTGGTTGCCGGAAGCGGCTGGGGGGTG
>ERZ779750.204-NODE-204-length-29931-cov-4.0166_pt1 | contig 29931 bp, 19 predicted proteins | sample MGYA00511071_ERZ779750 | MGnify/ENA primary metagenome ERZ779750 (study PRJEB29588, sample SAMEA2153740) | human gut metagenome | biome: human gut; feature: human-associated habitat; material: faeces | place: Denmark | collected 2008/2010 ... | reverse complement strand
GCCCGGGTTTTGCCCCGGCAAGCGGTCGTCGTCCGCCATGATCAAATTACCGTCGATCTCCACGCACGGACGCTCCTTGGCGAAATACAAGGGAACGATCGGGATATTCTCCAGACGGATATATTGCCAGATATCCAGCTCCGTCCAGTTCGATAGCGGAAATACACGGATGCTCTCGCCCTTATGCACACGGGCGTTATAGATATCCCACAACTCCGGGCGCTGGTTCTTCGGGTCCCATTGATGGAACTTATCGCGGAACGAGAAGATACGTTCCTTCGCACGGCTCTTCTCCTCGTCACGGCGAGCGCCGCCGAAAGCGGCGTCGAACTTATATTTATCCAAGGCATGAAGCAAAGCCTGCGTCTTCATCAAGTCCGTATGCACCTTGCTTCCATGCGTGAACGGGCCCACGCCCGCGTGGAAAGCCTCCATATTAGACTCCACGATCAAGTTCCAGCCGAATTTCTTCGCGTAAGAATCACGGAACTCTATCATCTCCTTAAACTTCCATTTCGAATCGATGTGCATCAACGGGAAAGGAACCTTACCCGGAGCGAAAGCCTTCTCGGCCAGACGGACCATCACGGAAGAATCCTTCCCGATGGAATAAAGCATAACAGGATTCTCGAACTCGGCGGCTACCTCACGGATGATGTGGATAGACTCGGCCTCCAGCTCCTGTAAATGACTTAACTTGTAATCAGACATATCTTTTTTCAGTGTTTAATTTCTACTTTCGGTACGATCAACTCCAACAACCGGTTCACGGATTGCTCCACGCTCAATACGGAGGTATCCAAGGACAGGTCCGGACGCTCCGGTGCCTCGAACGGGGCGGAAACCCCGGTAAACTCCTTGATCTCGCCTTTCCGGGCCTTGGCATACAGGCCTTTCACGTCACGGCGTTCGCACTCGGCGAGCGGCGTACTTACGTAAACCTCCAAGAAATCCGCTTTACCGATGATAGCGGACGCCATCTCTCTCAACTCGTTGTTCGGGCTGATAAAAGCCGCTATGGTTATAACACCCGTATCGACAAACAGTTTACCCACCTCGGCGATCCGGCGTATATTCTCCACCCGGTCCTCCGGCGAGAACCCGAGATTATTGTTGATACCACTACGGATATTATCCCCGTCGAGGATGCGGCAAAGCAATCCCCGTTTATGCAACTCACGCTCCAAAGCGATAGCGATCGTGCTTTTCCCCGAGCCACTCAAACCCGTGAACCACACCATCACGCCCCTTTGCCCCAAAAGCGCCTCTTTATCCTCACGACCCAGCATACGGTCGAAAATCGGATAGATATTATTTTCTAAAACTTCCATATCATAGGTATTACAAACACGGAGATCAAGAACGTGATCAAGTTCAAGGGCAAGCCCACCTTCACGAAATCCGTGAACTTATAGCCTCCCACGCCTTGTACGATCAGGTTGGTCTGGTAGCCGATCGGCGTACTGAAACTAGCCGACGCCGCCATACAGATCACGACAAAGAATGGGGTCGGATCAACGCCTAATTGCGTAGCTACCGACAAGGCGATCGGGAAACTCAATGCCGCCGCGGCGTTGTTCGTGATCAACTCCGTAAATATATTGGTGATAATAAATAAAATCGCCAGCAACGCATACGGCCCCAAATTGTCGGCCATACCGATTATATGGCGGGCTATCATGGAGGCAAAGCCGGAATTCTCCATGGCCTTGCTGATAGCGAAAGCGCAAGCGATCGTTATCAAGATATCCCAAGAAATGTATTTCGTGTATTTTTTAGGCGGGAAAAGCTTCGTCCACGCCATGATGATTGTCGTAATACAGACAAAGAAGAACATATCCAAGCGCATACTTGGAACGGCCTCTTTCACGACTGGCAACTCTCCTACCGTCGCCCCCGTAATCATAAAGATCAACAGTCCTAAAGCCAGCCAACGTTTCTTCTTCGATACCGGCTCCGTTGCCTCATTACCATTCGCCAACATCAAGAAGACACTAGACTCACCCCATGTAGGGATAAAAGAATCGTCCGCCCACAACACCAAGGTATCGCCCTCATGCAATACCACCGTATCCAGATTACGGGTAAAACGCTGTCCGCCGCTTTTCACCTCTTTCACGATCGCCCCGTAATGGCGGGTAAAGTTAAACTCTCCCAAGGTCTTGTTGATACCCGGGAAGCGTGCGCCCAGCACGGCCTCCACCCGGTGGAAATTCCCGGGATTCTCATCCTCCCCGTCTTCGGATACCGTATCCGTCCTCGAGTCCGGAAGCAGCTTGTTCGAGAAAGCGAACAAATATAAAATACCGGCGATAGCGATAAAAATACCGACTTTCCCCAGCTCAAACATCGTAAAGCCCTCATATCCCGCCTCCAGAATCATGCCGTGCACCACCAGATTCGTAGAAGTACCGATCAAGGTACATATACCGCCCAATATCGTGACATACGAGAGAGGGATCAAGAATTTCGTGGCCGGAAGCTTCACCGCCTCTGCCCATCGCTTGATGATCGGGGCGAAAATAACCACCACCGGCGTATTATTCAGGAACGCCGACACGAAAGCTACGGGCGGGAGCATCCTCGCCTGCGCCTTGAATACGGTGGTCTTCCCCTCGGGAAGCAGTTTCTTGATCAATTGGCCTAAAGCCCCGCTCTGCCGCACTCCCTCACTGACAAGGAAGAGCATGGCTACGGTTATCATCCCTTTATTGCTAAAGCCCTCCAGCATCTCCTTGGGAGTAAGAATGCCTACGCAGAGAAAAAACACGACCACTGTCAGAAGAACCATTCCCGGCCGCATCTTATCCCATACCAAGGCTGCGATCATGCCGATCAGGGCCAGCAACACAAACACTATATCAAAATTCATGTATTTACTTTTAAGAGCGCAAAAATAATAAGAATACTCAAGTGCGCACTCCTTTCGCTAACCTATTTTTAGGATTATATGGGATATAGACCAATAATGATTGATTCTGGGCCAACTTATATTCTTACAAGGTAGTCTTCTAAATTTCGTTCATAACCAAATAAACAAGAATGCATTGTACGGCTTGTAGAGACGGAGCATGCCCCGCCCCCCACCGCTGACAGTAACTTAAAATACACATCCCCCTCACTTCACGATAAACCACGGATTATGCAAATCTTCCTTGTTATAGCGAAGCGGGGTCTTACCGTCGATATGATATATGTCGCAACCGGCAGACTTGGCGATGGCGTGGCCGGCGGCGGTATCCCATTCCATCGTCGGGGCGAAACGGGGATAGATATCGGCCGAGCCTTCCGCTACCAGACAAATCTTCAAGCTGCTACCGCTACTGATCAACGTAACAGGCTTTCCCTGCTTGCGGAGATTATCGATGAAAGCGGTGGTCTCCTCCGTTTGGTGAGACCGGGATGCCACTACCACGATTCCCTGATGCGCCAGCGCCATCGGCAAATGTATCGCCCCCTGCTTCATCTCGTCCATCGAGGGCTGGCTACTGCTATCGATTCCCGTAAACTTATAAGCACCCACAGAGGAGGAGGCGAAATACAACTCCTTCCGGACGGGCACATAAATGACGCCCAACACGGGCACACCTTTCTCCACCAAGGCGATATTCACGGTAAACTCGCCGTTTTTCTTGATAAACTCCTTGGTACCGTCCAGCGGGTCCACGATCCACAGCGTCTCCCATTTGGAGCGCTCCTTGAACGGGATCTCCTTTCCTTCCTCGCTTAAGACCGGAAACGGGGTAACGGACAAAGCGTTTGTTATCAATCGATGGGCCGCCTTATCCGCCTTTGTCAACGGCGAGTTGTCTGCTTTTCTCTCTATCCCGAAGTCTGATTCGGGGTCGTTATAAATATCCATGATCGACTTGCCTGCGTCTACCGCAGCACGGATCGCTATGTAAAGATAATTGGCGTAGCTCATCATCACTTCTCGTTTTATTATTTGTTAATAAGCAAATATATGGAAAAAAAACAAATTAACGCCCTGTCGCCTGTAAATATTCCGTACGTTTGATCAAATAAGCCGTATAATCGCCCGTATACTGGTCACGGCTTTGCTGGAGGAGCGATTGGGCGTCCAGAAGATCGCTCAGCGTTACCGTGCCCGCCTTATAATAGTCCGTATTAAGGCGGACATTCTCCTCGGCCGTCGCTATGGATTCCTCCGAGAGCTTGACTTGCTTATAAGACTCCTCCAGCTCGTTCCAAAGCTTCCGCATTTGCACCAACAGAAGCTCATTGGCGTTTTGGCGGGAATACTCGGCCGCCTTCACCTGAAGCTTTTGCTTCCGGATGGCGTGCGAGCCGCCCCACCAATCACTGATCGGAATCGCTACGGTAGCGAAAACCATGCCGAACGGACGGTCCTTATCCAGTAAGTTGTGATACATATACCCGGCTCCGATCCCCACGGTGGGCAAGTATTGCCCAACCTTCAGCTTTTGTTGAAGACGGGCGGCCTCCACGTTCTTCTCCAGCAATTTATAAGAGAGTGTCGTAGGGAGCGCCTCCTCATGGCTCACCCGGTAAAGCTCCGGGGAGGGCACCTCGGCGGGCAGCGTGAAATCGATCTCGAAATCATCTTCCCCGATACCGATATATTGAGCCAGCACCATCTTGGAAAGGCGCAAGCCGTTCTCCACCCGCAGGCGGTCGCTCGCCACGCCGTTCTTTTTCAACTGGACTTGCAGTAGGTCATTACGAGTCGTCACGCCGGCGCCGACCGCTACCTCCACATCCTTATAAAGACTCCCCACCAAGGATTCCACGATCTCGATCGTCCTTAATTTCTCGTGAAGGGAGATCCATTGCCAGTAATACCGCTCCACCGTCAGGGCTACCTCATCCTCGGATTGGCGCATCTGGTAACGGCTCACCTCGAGCGCCAAGTCGGCCAGCTTATTGCCGTTCACGATCTGTCCGCCGGCGAACACGGGCTGGATAGCGGTCACCCCACCCAGCAAGCCGTCATCCATCATCGACAACTCGAGAAGGCCCGGTATCACGCTCATATCCATCATCCCGTGGTTCGCCTTGAATGCCGTTCCCACGGCGCTGACATTCGGGAAGTATTTCGTAAAGGCCTCCTTTTTTCCTTCCCTCGCCCCTTCTACGTCTAAGCGGGCGTTCTTCATCTTCGCGTTATTCTCCAAAGCCATTTCCCGGCATTCTTCCAGCGATAATGTCCGCTGGGCGCTCACGGTCCCCACGCATAAGACGAGGGAACCGACGATGCCATATATCCATCTTTTTATCATCTCTTTTTTCCGCATATATTCATTCCTATATTATATCCTAATCCACATCCGTATCATTCATTTATTCCCGAATATCTTCCAATAGAAAACAGGCAGGATGATGACCGCCAAGATCATCGAGAAGACCGTTCCCGAGCAGATCACCACACCCATCGGCATCCAAAGGGAACTGCCGCTGATGATCATGGGAACCACGCCCACGGCCGTTGTAGCCGAGGTCAGGAAGATCGGGAGCATGCGTCGCCGGCCGGCGTCGAAGGCGGCATCCCTCGGGCTATAATGCTTATGAAGCCGCAAGTCTTGCGCATGCTCGAATATCAAGATAGCGTTTCGCACCACGATACCGATCAAGCTGATAACGCCCAAGACGCACGTCAAGCTGAAATCGATATGGAACGCCCACAAGCCCAGCGCCGCCCCGAACAAGGTGAGCAGCAACGAGGACAGGGCCGCCAACGCCAAGCCGATCTTCTTGAAATTGACCAACAGGAAGAAGAAAACAATGATCACGGCGATCGCCAAGCCCTGCATCAGCGGGTTCATCGTCTCGAAATCCAGCTCCTTGGCTCCACCGTACTCGTACGTCACGCCCTCGGGCAAGGTCGGGATAATACGGCTTTCCATGACTCGCTCGATCCGTTTCTGCATAGCGTTCTGGTTGGTCCCCCGGGTTACCTCGGCGAAGACGCTCAAGGTACGCACGCCGTTGCGACGGACGATCTGCCCCTCATTCCAGCCTCCCTCGATCGTGGAGACTTGCCGGAGCGGGACGCTCACGCCGGGGACGATGGTGGGAAGATACTGGTCGCCGACCTTATCGAACGCGTCACCCTCCCCTTTCTTATCGGATCTCAGCTGGATCGGCAAAGCGTAATCGCCTTCCCAGAGGGAGCCAACCGAGAGGCCGTCGTAACGGATCGCCAGATCGGCCGAGGCCATCGCCTTCGTGATCCCGAGGCGGGAGGCTTCCACTGGGTCCAATCGAACCCGTACGTCGGGTAAGGCCTCCTCATAATTGGTGTGTACCCAGACCAAGCCGTCCATCTCACGCAACACGGCCATCAAGGAATCCCCGGCCTGCTTCAACCGGGCGATATCGTCTCCCATGAAACGGACCTCTAAAGGAGAGGATACGTTTTGGTAATCCAGTTGCTTGAACTTCACGTAAGCGTCGGGGAAATAATCGGCGTAGCGGTCCGTATAATCATCCAACACGCTACGGGTGGCCTCTACCGAGGCGGTGTTGACAATGAACTGGGCGTAATTCTTCCCGGCCAAGTTCGGGGCGTAGGTAGCTTGGAAACGGGGCGAGGAAGTTCCGATAAAGGAGGTGACGGACAGGATGCGCTCATCTTCCGACAACAGCTTATAGAGACTATCGCTCACGGCGGCGGTACGGTCCAGCGAGGTTCCCTGCGGGAGATAGATCTCGACGGCGAACTGATCCCGGTCGGCTATCGGCATCATACGCTGGCTCAGTTGAGTGATCATCAGGATCGCCAAGGCAACCGTCAGGATGCCTAGACCGATCGTGGTTTTCGGGAAACGGAAAGTCCACGTCAGCGCCCTCGTATAGACGGCCTGTACGGTATCCAGCAGATTGAACCTCTTCTTTCCCTTATTCTCCCGCCCGGACTTCAATCCCTTCTTGATCAAGACCCGCTCCAGCAGCGGGATAAAGACCATCGCCACCGCCAACGACACCATGAGGGAGATGGAAAGCGTCCAAGGGAAGAAGGTCACGAAATCCAACATCTGCCCCGTCATCGTGAAAAGCAACGGGAAAAAGATCACGCAGATACACAGCGTAGCCAACAAGATCGAGTTGAAATAGTTCTTGGCGCTATAGACGGCGGCGTACCAACGGGAATAGCCCTTGTCCAGATATTCCAGATAGGCGTCTATCACGATGATGGAGTTATCCACGATCATGCCCAATACCACGATCAAGGCGGCCAGCGTCACCGTATTCAGCGGGATGCCGCAAGCGTACATGACACCGATCGAGATAAAGACACTGATCGGGATGGAGGTAGCCGCCACCAATGCCGAGCGGAACGGGAACAATACCATCATCACCAAGATCACGACCACGATGGACACAAACAAATCCCGCACGAAGGAACTTACCGAGTCTCCCACCACCTTCGGCTGGTCGGCGATCCGGCGGATCGAGACACTCTCGGGAAGATCCCGCTCGAAAGCGTGCAATACCTCGTCTACCTCCTTTCCGTATCGTACGATATTATGGCCCTCACGCATCTCCATGGAAAGGATGATCGCTTTCTTGCCGTTGTTCGTTATATAGCTATCCGGCTCGGGATATTCCCGTACGATACGGGCCACGTCTTTCAAGCGGATCATATGCCCGTCGGCATCGGCCAGCAGGATCTGCTCGCCTACTTCCCGCTCCGAGGGATAGGTCACGGAAAGGTGGATGGGAATGTCCAAGCCGCCATTCTCCAAGGAGCCGGAGGCGGTGGTAAAGCCTTGGGTGAACAAGGTTGTCATCAGCATACGGGTATCTAGGCCGTAAGCGGCTAGCTTGTCTGGATCCAAGTAGACCGAGATCTGCTCGTTTTGTACCCCGTAACGGCGCAGGTTGGATACGGACTCGATCCGGCGCAGGCGGTCTTCCAGCGTCTCCATGTATCGCTGCAATTCCCGGTAGGTCTTGTCTTCCGATTCCAAGGTGATCAATAAGGCGGAAGTATCGCCGAAATCATCATTCGCGATGACGGCGAGTACGCCCGAGGGCAGTTGCGACTTGAAGTTCTGCAAGCCGAGCTTGATCTTCGACCAGACCTCGTCTTTATTGTTCACGTCGTCGTTCAGCTCCACCATCACGTACACCATTCCATCCCTTGACATGGAGTACGTCTTTTTCTTCTTTACCTCCTTGAAGGTAAACAGGTATCTCTCCAAAGGCTTGGCCAACTGCTCCTCCACCTCTCCGGAAGTCGCCCCGGGGTAAACACCCACGACCACGCCTTGGCGGATGGTGAACTCCGGAAACTCCTGTTTCGGCATGTCCACCAAACCCAAAATACCCAACCCGACCAGCACGGTAATCACCAGCAACGTGATCTGGTAATGACGCATGGTCCATTCGATCACTCCGTTTTTACGTTCTCTCATAACGCACGCACTCTCATGCCCTCACTGATTTTCTGGTAACCGCCTATCACGACGATATCCCCCTCGTTCAACCCTTCCAGAATAAACAAGCCTCGCTCCGTCAAGTCGCCCGTCCGTACGGGCGTAGCTTTCGCCTTTCCGTCTACGATCTTCCAGACGAAACGCCCCCCGTCGTTCGCTATCAGCACGGCGTTGTTCGGCAAGGTGATAGCCGGCACAGATTCCTCTCCCGACAGGCGTACATCGCAAACCATGCCGGGCAATAGAGCGCCGGACGGGTTCTCCAGCCGGATCTTCGCCTCGTACGTGTGGGAGATGGGGTTGGCCACGATACCTTTCTCCGTCACTTTCCCCTCAAAACATTGTCCGCCCAGAGCGGCTACCTTTATCATGGCGGCTTGATCGCCTAGCGTGGCGACCTCGTTCTCCGGGACGGCGATCTTCACGTTTACCGTCTCTATCCTTAACAAGGAGAAAACCGGTTGCCCGGGCTGCACGTTCTCTCCCGCCTCAACCATGCGCTTGCCGATAACGCCGCCGAACGGGGCATACAGGTTCCGGTCCTCAAGGTTTTTCCTCGAGATTCGCTCCATGGAACGGGCCTGTTCCAATTTGCTCTCCACCTCTACCCATTTCATATCCGGCAGGCTCTTATTCTCGTGCAAGGTTCTCATGCGGGCATAGGCGTCCTCCGCTTGTCGCAAGGAAGCGGCCGAGGCATTATAGGCGTTTTCCAGCGTCGCCTTGTCTAACACCGCTAGTAGTTGGCCCTCACGGACCTTCTGCCCCTCGCCCACCAATACTCGCTCTACATTACCCATCACCTGAAAACTAATCGAGGAAGATACGACCTCCTCTACCGTTCCCACATAATTCCTTGTATCAGCCGGAACGGTCTTCGCTACCTTCACGATCTCCACCGGGATCTCTTTACTATCCCGTCCCTCTTTTTGACTGCCCGAACATCCGGACAGCACGAATACGACGGATAATAATCCTCCATAAACAATGCCTTTCATCCTTTTCATATCCTATGATTTATTATACCGCGAAGATGATGAGTTTATCCACTCCAAAGAAGTTCCGTTTTGCAACCAAATTGTCCCATTTGACACATTTCAATTGGATTATTCTATTATTTCACTAATTTTATCGCCCAAACAAGAATAAATTATGAACGTAACAGATCTACCTCAAGCTTGTATCTCTCTTATCGAGAACGTACCCGGCATAGACTTCATCGACGAGGATTTCGCCATATTCGATAACATCGACGATATTCCCTCGCTCGACCATCCGATGCGAATAGACGCCGTCGTATTCGCGCTTTGTACGAAAGGCTTCATGCGTATACGGATCAATATGGAGGAATATGTCGTAGGGGAAAACCATCTCGTATTGTCCTTGCCCGATCAGATCATCCAACACGTGGAACGTAGCGAGGACGTGGCCGGGATCTTCATCGTCATCTCCAAGAATTTCATGGAGGAGATCATTCCTCATATACAGAATACCTTGCCGGCGTTCTTCTACATCAAGGAGCATCCGGTCACTGAGTTGAATGCCGAGGAGATAGGTTGTATCAAGGAATATCATTCTTTTCTCTGGAAGAAAGTGAAAGCGAAAGGGCATCCTTACCGGAAAGAGATTGCCCAGAGCTTATTGTTGGCGGTATTCCACGAGGTTTACGGCATGTTTAAGAATCATATGCCGATCGAGGTGAAGAAGAGCCGGCAAGAGGAGTTGTTCGCAGCGTTCATACAAACGCTCGCCTTACATCATAAGCAGGAACGATCGGTAGCTTTCTACGCCGGGAAATTATGTGTGACTCCCAAATATTTATCCCTTTTGGTAAAGAACGTCAGCAACCGTACAGCCGGGGAATGGATCGATAATTACGTTGTCTTGGAGGCGAAGGCGTTATTATCCTCCTCCACCCTTTCCATCCAAGAGATATCAGACCGGCTAAACTTCACCAACCAATCCTTCTTCGGTAAATACTTCAAGCAACACGTCGGGATATCGCCTACGGAGTATCGGAAGAAATGGTAAAATGAGGGCGAGCAGTTCCCACCCCTATTCTAATTATCCTCCGATCAACGCGGTTATCCCACAGGAGGCGAATTGATCGATACACCTTTGCAGGACTGCTTCGGAAGGGGTGGATAGCGGAAGGTGCCCGGGATTGTAGAGGGTTCCTCGCTTATCGTGCTTACCTTTTCCGATGTCGTGGTACGGGAGGAGATTGACGACTTTCCGCTCCCATGGCAAGGAGGCTAGGAAGATGGCGGAACGGGATATATTTTCCTCGTCCGCATTGACTCCCTCGATCAACGGGATACGGATGAGGAAGTCTATGCCGGCCTCGGCGATCATCCGAAGATTGGAGAGGATACGCTCGTTCGGGACACCCGTGAAACGACAATGGCTACCGGAATCCATATGCTTTAAATCCACCAGAAAAAGATCCGTGCGCTCCATTACGCTACGGACGGTATCCGGCGAGGCGAACAAGGTCGTATCCACCGCACGATGGATTCCCAACTCTCCGCAACGATCCAGCAGGGCAACCAAGTCCGACGGATGCGACAACGGCTCTCCCCCGCAGAAGGTAACGCCTCCCTCGGAGCGATCCATAAAGACCGTCTCTTTCTCGATCTCACGCATGACCTCATCGATAGAATACTCACGGCCGGACATCTCCATCGCCAAGGTGGGACAAACCTCGGCGCATCTACCGCATGTCCGGCACAGAGACCGATCCGTGACGATACCCGCCTCCGTCAAGGTCAGCGCCCCGGTGGGGCATACATCCACGCAGGCCCCGCAACCTATGCACTTCTTTCTCGTATACAGCTTCTCCGCCCGGGGCGAGATGCCTTCCGGGTTATGGCACCATACGCAGGCAAGCGGGCATCCTTTCATGAAGATCGTGACACGGATGCCCGGCCCGTCGTTTATGGCGTATCGTTTGATATCGAATAACAGCATGGCTCAGAAAGTCTCTTGCTCCGTACGTGCGATCACGTCCGCTTGCAAATCGGCGTTCATATCGTTGAAATAGTCGCTATAGCCCGCTACACGGACCAGCAGATCCCGGTAGTCCTCCGGGCACTTCTGGGCGGCGTAAAGCGTTTCCGTATCCACGATGTTGAATTGGATATGATGGCCACCCAAGGCGAAGTAGCTACGAATCAAGGAGGCCAGTTTCGAGATATCCTCCTCCCGCCGGAGCAGGCTGGGCAGGAAGCGTTGGTTCAGCAGCGTGCCGCCGCTCTTCACCTGATCCAGCTTACCGAGGGACTTGACAACGGCGGACGGCCCGTGGGTATCGGCTCCGTGCGAGGGCGAGGTACCATCGGAGATCGCACGCCCGGCCAAGCGGCCGTTCGGGGTGGCTCCCATCACCTTGCCGAAGTAGACATGGCAAGTGGTGGATAACATATTCAAATGGAAACACTCCCCTTTCGTATTCGGCTTGCCCTCGATCGCGTCATATAAATCGTCGAAGACACGGACGGCGATCTGGTCGGCGTACGGATCATCGTTACCAAAGAAAGGCGTACGGTTCAGGATCATTTGGCGCATCGGTTCATGTCCCTCGAAATTATCCGCCATCGCGTCCAACAAGGCTTCCATCGTGAAGGTCTTATCCTCGAAGACGTGTTTCCGCAAAGAGGAAAGGCTATCGGTTATCGTGCCTAATCCGGTACACTGGATATAAGTGGTGTTGTAACGAGGCCCGCAATTGTAGTAATCCTTACCCTTCGCGATACAATCGTCGATGAACAGGGAGAGGAACGTGGCGGGGGCGTACTTGGCGAACATGCGGTCGATATAGTTGCTGACCCGCACCTTCATGTCCACGAAATAATGGATCTGGCGCATGAACGCCGCGTAAAGCTCCTCATACGTCCGGAAACCACGGGGATCGCCGGTCTCCAGACCGACCTTGCGACCGCTTACCGGATCTACGCCGTTATGCAGCGTCACCTCCAATATCTTCGGCACGTTCAGATAACCGGTCAGCACGTACGCCTCCTTCCCGAAAGCGCCTACCTCGATGCAACCGCTGCAACCTCCCTCGCGGGCATCACGCAGCGACTTGCCTTGCCGCATCAACTCCTGCACGTACACATCCGGGTTGAATACCGACGGATAGCCGTGGCCTTGGCGGATCACCTTGCATCCGGCACGGAGGAAACGCTCCGGCGTACGGGCACTGACGTGGATGGCGCTGCCGGGCTGGAGGATATGCAGCTCCTCGATCGTCTCCAACATGATATAGGAGACCTCGCTTACGCCGTCGCTGCCGTCCGCCCGGATGCCGCCGATGTTCAGGTTCGTGAAATCGTTATAGGTCCCGCTCTCCTTCGCCGTGATACCCACTTTCGGCGGGGCGGTATGATTGTTTACCTTGATGAAGAAACAAGACATCAACTCTTTCGCCTCGTCACGGGTCAAGGTTCCGGCGGCGATCTCTTTCTCGTAAAAAGGCGCCAGATGCTGGTCGAAATGGCCAGGGTTCATGGCATCCCAACCATTCAGCTCCGTGATCGTACCTAGATGGACAAACCAGTACATCTGGATCGCTTCCCAATAGGTACGGGGAGCGTGGGCGGGAACCCAGCGGCATACCTCGGCGATCTTCCTCAGCTCAGCGGCACGACGAGGATCTTTTTCGGTGAGAGACATCTCGTCGGCCAAGTCCGCATGTCGCTCGGCAAGCAGGATAGCGGCGTCGCAGGAGATAGACATGGCCGTCAGCTCCTCCTGCTTGTCCGTGGCCTCGGGGTCGTTCATGAAATCCAAAGCGCTTAGTTCCCCCTCGATACGTTTCTTCAAGTCCAGCAGGCCATATTGGTAGACCTTGCCGTCCAAAGCGGTATGCCCGGGGGCACGTTGCTCCATGAACTCGGTGAACATACCCACCTCGTACGCCTCTTTCCATTCCTTGGGGACGTGGCTGAAGATGCGCTCCCGCTGGGTACGGCCTTTCCAGTACGGGATCACCTCCCGCTCGTAAGTATCGATATCTTCTTGGGAGATTGTGTAACGTTGCAGCTCCCGGGTATTCAATATATGCAGGTCCTCCACGCTATGGCAGGTAAGTTCCGGGAAGGTAGGCACGGCCTTGGGGCGGGGCCCCCGCTCGCCAACGATCAACTCGTCCTCGCCGATATAGATCGTCTTCTGCTTGCAGATCTCAAGGAAGTTCAAGGCACGCAGGATAGGGATCGGATACTTTCCGTAATTCTCCCGATAAAAACGGGTCTCGATCAAGGCCCGCTCGATCGATAGGGAAGGTTGGGCCTCGAAGGTCTGCCGGCGCAAACGTTTGATACGGTCGTTCATCCCGAAATTGTTCGCTCCTACGGAAGAGACGGTATCATGTACGCATGAATGTGTGTGATGGGTTGTATTCATAAAATTATATGTTTTATCGTAGAGGTAGGATCTATCCGCCCTCATCAAGGTTATTTTTTATTGTTACACAGGACGGGCATCCCCGCCCCCATGAGTTTATATAGGGAGAGTATCTGCTAGAGATAAAACATCAGGCAGTTGAAAAGCATCCGATAGCCTTTGTGTAACATAACGCTTGTTTCTTTTTGAAGTATGATGGCAAAAATAAGGAAATTATTGATAATATCACAATTCATCAACAGAAAGTAACCGTTTGTCAAAAAAATAACACAGGAACGTAAATAAAGGAATAGCTTTGCTTTGTATTTCCAGATCAAAGGGTTTAAAATTAAAAGAACTTATACCATGCAAAGTACATTCAAGAACCTGCTTTATGTCTTGAGACATTATAAATTAGCGACGGTCACTAATCTTTTAGGACTTAGCTTCGCTTTCCTGTTATTCATGCTGATAAGCATACATGTCGGTCATGAATATAGCTTCGACGCTTCCCTCTTGAACAGGGAAAGGATCTTTCAGTTAGAAAACAAGCGGGATGACGGGATATGGGAGGCTAATTTCGCACGTCCACAACTCGAGCGTTTCATCGCCGCCTCCCCTTATATAGAAGCGGCCGCTATCACAAACAACCTTGTTTACTCCTCCGTACGTTTTGGGATATCAGCCAGTGAAGGGCCCGACGCACGGAGCTATATGGAGCAGGTGGAACGGATCACCCCGGGATATACCAAGGTCTTTGGCTTCGAACTGGTGGCCGGCGATACGGATTGCCTGAAACGTCCGGAAGGGACGCTGATCCCAGAGAGCATGGCCCGGAAACTCTTCGGCGAGGAAAATCCTATCGGGAAGCCGGTTTATCTGTCGGAGTTCGCCGGGGCCGAAGGCTCGATTATATATGGGCTTAGTTTTGAGCCGGCATATATCGTGGGAGGCGTCTTTCGCGATTTCCCGGAAAACACCCGGGTGAAGAATGCCCTGTATATCCCGATCATGGAGAAAGAGATGATGGAAAACTGGCATACCGGCCTTTACTATTGTTATCTGCTGATGTCGACGCCGGAATCCGCCTCTGTCACTACCGAGACCTATATGGCCGATAGCCGGGCTTTCCTGAAAAGTTTCACGATCGAGGATATGCGCCTCCGGCCCTTGTCTGATCTCTATTTCGGCCAGCCGGTCCGAGCGGACGCCGCTCCCATCGGTAATAAGCTACGGACGAATATGTTATTCTTTATCGCCATCCTAATCATAGGTATCGCCTTGGTCAATTATATCAACCTGTCGATAGCCTTGGCGCCGATACGCACCAAGTCGATCACCATCCAGAAAGTGCTGGGAAGCTCGGACGCCACGCTACGGAAGTATCTGGTCTTGGAGTCCTTGGGAATCTCGGTTGTCGCCTTCTTCCTCGCCTTGCTTTTCCTGTTATTTTTGAATAACGTGCAATGGGTCACGAATATGGTGGGGCATCCGTTGAACCTGTATGCCAACTGGAAGATTCCGGCGTACACATTCTTCCTTGTCGCAGGCGGCGGTATACTGGCCGGTTTGTATCCTGCTTTCTATATCACCTCGTTTCCTCCTGTCATGGCGCTGAACAAGTCTTTTACCCTTAGCGACCGGGCCAAGAACACTCGCAAGTTACTTATGGGGTTCCAGTTCGTTATCTCGATCACGCTGATTGTCGGAGCGTTGTTCGTCTCCTTGCAAAACAGATATATAGGGAACGTGGACTTGGGGTTTAACAAAGAAAACGTACTGGAGGTAAGACTAAGCATGGGGGCGGCCTTGAAAAAGGGCGAATTGTTCAAGGCACGTCTCTTGGAAAGCCCCGCTATCCGTGATGTTTCCTTTAGTGAGTTCAAATTTGTCTCGGACGAATCACGTTCTTTCATCGGGTATAATTACAAAGGCCAACATTATTATATGAGCTGGCTGGGAGTATCCGCCAATTTCCCGGAGCTAATGGATGTAAAGATGATCGCCGGAAGGAAGTTCCGGCCGACGGATGAGGCGGCGGATAACACACAGGCCGTTTGCCTCCTTAGCGAGACGGCAGCGAGGGAGATCGCCTCGGGTCTTTCCCCCGAGAAACCGGACGACCTATCGGACTTGGTAGGAACAAGCATCACGGATAATGATATACCGGTACGGATTGTCGGTATCTTTGAGGATGTCCATTATGAATCCCTATATAAAGAGTTACGCCCGATGGGACTTTGGACCTCGGCTAAGAATCATTACCGCCGTTCGGTGCCGGAAAGATACGCTTATGTCAAGATCCCCGGCGGAAATCCCCGGACGGCTATCGAGCATATCCGGAAGGTAACGGATGAATTGATCCCGGGTTATCCGGCCGATATCCATTTCTTTGATACGGCACTGGAGGAGCTTTACAGTAAAAGTGGGCGGCAGGGAGCGCTGATTACCGCCCTTTGCCTGATGGCCGTCTTTTTATCCCTCGTGGGAGTATTCGGACTGGTTATCTTTGAGTTACAGGGACGGGAAAAGGAGATAGCCGTGCGGAAAGTACATGGGTCCACGGTCCGGCAAATCCTTTGGATGCTGAACTCGTCTTTCCTCCGGATCACGCTCGTCTGTTTTATTATCTCGATCCCGCTTGCTTACTATGGGGTGCATATTTGGTTACGAAGCTTCGCTTATAAAACGCCGATCTACGTATGGGTATTTTTAGTGGCTTTGGTAATCATAATGACACTGACCGTATCTACGGTTACTTTCCAGAGTTATCGGGCGGCGATGGCAAATCCGGCGTCTAAATTGGGGCATTAAGGTTCATTACGAAAAAAGGACGGGTAGATTGATCCGTCCTTTTTTACTCATATATTATCTTGTCTCAGGTTTGGTTACCGTTTCCAATAACCTTCCATCTCCTCCAGCGTCTTTCCTTTCGTCTCGGGGACAAATTTCCAGATGAACAACGCCGCCAATATACCCATCACGCCATAGATCCAATAGGCCATACCGTGATTGAACGTATCGGTCAAGTATTGATTCTTATCCAGCATCGGGAAAGTCCATGATACCAAGAAGTTGGCGATCCACTGCCCCGCCACGGCGATACTCATTACTGTGGAGCGGATCGAGTTCGGGAAGATCTCGGCCAGTAACACCCAGCAGACCGGTCCCCACGACATAGCGAATCCCGCCGTATAAACCAGCATGCAGACCAATGATCCCATACCCACCGAACGCGTATAGAAAGTAGTACCCAAGATCAACATAGATACCGCCATGACGAGCGCCCCGATAATCATCAACGGACGGCGTCCGAACTTATCCACCGTGAAAATAGCCAATACGGTAAACGACAGGTTCACCGCCCCTACCACGATCTGTTGCAAAAGGGCGGCGTCCGTGGCCGCTCCCATCGTCTTGAAGATCTCCGGGGCATAGTAAAGCACCACGTTGATCCCCACGAATTGCTGGAAACCGGAGAGCAACACGCCCACCAAGATGATCAGCACGCCAAACGACCGGATCGGGAACAGCAAGGCGATACAGAAACTAGCCAACAAGGCGATCTCCAATGCGTTCGTATTACCTGCCCACGACAACAACCCGTAGCCGATCAAGAACAGCGCCAGCCAAGTCCCCATAAACCGGAAGTAAGGCTTCATCGACGGAGCTTTCGTCTTGAAACTCTCCTGTATCTCCTCCAGCTCATACCCAGCGGTCTCCAAATCCGTCAAACGGTTCAAGATAGCCAACGCCTTCTCCGTACGCCCACGCATCACGAGGTAACGAGGCGTCTCCGGCACGAACATCAAGAACGAGAGGAACAATACCGCCGGAATAATCTCGGAAGCGAACATCCAACGCCAGCCGATCGTATTCAGCCAAGCGGCATCTCCTTGAAGGGCGATCGTATAATTCACGAAATAGACCACCAGCATACCAAAGATAATGGCAAACTGGTTCCATGCCACCAGATTCCCCCGGCGATCGGCCGGAGCCACCTCGGCGATATACATCGGCGATACCATGGAGGCCAGCCCCACGCCAATACCTCCCAGAATACGATAAGCCACGAACGCATACATAAACGTATGATCGCCACTTCCGGGCATGCCGATAAACAGCTCCGGCCAAGCCGAGCCGATAGCGGAAAGCAAGAAAAGGATAGCGGCCAGTATCAACGTAGGCTTCCTGCCGTAACGCTGGCTGATCCACCCGGCGAACGAGGCGCCGAGGATACATCCGATCAACGCGCTACTTACCACGAATCCCTCCAAGGCGTTCGCCTGATCCAACGGAAGTCCTTGCGGCTCGATGAAGAACTTACGCAAAGACTCTACCGTACCGGAGATCACCGCCGTGTCATACCCGAACAGCAGACCTCCCAAGGTAGCGACCAAGGTAAGAGCGAAAATATAAGTGTTGTTATTTTTCATGGAATAGATTTATTCATTAAAAACTGAGAATTGAGAGCTGAAAACTAGGGCTTACGCACGATAATTTTCAATTCCCAATTCTCGATTTTCAATTATTTAGATATGCAGATTTACAATCATCTCGTATAATTCCTGCTTACCGCTGATCTGTTTCGGCTCGCCGTCACGCAAAGCGATCGTACGAAGATCTTCCAGCGTAAGCTTGCCATCCTCGAATGCCTTGCCCTCGCCGGCATCGAAACTAGCGTAACGCTCGGCACGCATCTTGCGGTAGTCTGAGTTCTCAAGGATATCGGCGGCGATCATCAAGGCACGGGCGAAAGCGTCCATACCACCGATATGAGCGATGAAGATATCCTCCAAGTCCGTAGAATTACGGCGGGTCTTGGCGTCGAAGTTCGTACCTCCAGTAGTCAAGCCACCTCCCTCAAGGATGACCAGCCAAGCCTGTGCCAGCTCATAGATATCCATCGGGAATTGATCCGTATCCCAACCATTCTGGTAATCGCCACGGTTCGCGTCGATACTGCACAACATGCCGGCGGCGGCGGCGGCTTGCAACTCATGCTCGAATGTATGTCCGGCCAAGGTAGCGTGGTTCACCTCGATATTCAAGGCGAAATCCTTGTCCAATCCATAATGGCGAAGGAAGCCGATCACGGTCTCCGAATCCACGTCATATTGATGTTTCGTCGGTTCCATTGGTTTAGGCTCGATCAGGAACGTACCCTTGAAACCGTTCTTACGGCCATAATCACGGGCCATCGTCAACATCATGGCTAAATGATCCTTCTCTCGTTTCATGTTCGTGTTCAATAGGCTCATATAACCCTCACGGCCGCCCCAGAATACATAGTTCTCGCCCCCTAAAGCGATACAAGCGTCGATAGCGTTCTTGATCTGCGTGCCAGCGCATGCCACGGTCGGGAAATAAGGGTTCGTAGCGGCGCCGTTCATATAACGCTTATTGCTGAAGACGTTCGCGGTAGACCATAGAAGCTTCTTTCCGGTAGCGGCTTGATGCTCCTTGGCATGTTCCACCATCGTCTGCAAACGTTTCTCGAACTCACCCAGCGTAGGAGCCTCGTCCACCACGTCCACGTCGTGGAAGCAATAGTAAGGAATATTACATTTGGTCATAAACTCGAAAGCGGCGTCCATCTTGTACTTCGCACGGGTGATAGCGTCCGTGCTGTCATTCCAAGGGAATGATTTTGTTCCACCACCAAACTGATCACCTCCCTCAGCACATAAGGTATGCCAATAAGCCATAGCGAAGCGCAAATGATCCTTTAGTGTCTTACCCATAACTACCTTATCCGCGTCATAATAATGAAATGCCAACGGATTTTTTGACTCACGTCCCTCAAACTGAATCTGTCCGATTCCCGGGAAAAATTCTTTCTCTCCTTTAAAGTAACTCATAATAATATATATTAAAAATGTAAATAATTCAGCCGTTAAATAGATTGTTCCAAGCGTTCTTTCCACGTCTCGAACGCCCCGCAATAAGCATTCGCCTTGAAACCGTCCGGCTCGATCACGTTGATCTTCTTCAAGGAAGCGAACGCTTCTTCCGCGTTCTTGTAGATACCGGCGCCAATACCGGCCCCCTTGGCCGCGCCTACCGCACCATTCGTATCATACAATTCGATCACCGTACCCGTCACGCCCGCCAAGGCATCCCGGAAGATCGGGCTTAAGAACAAGTTCGCGTTCCCCGCACGGATTACCTGAATATCGATCCCCATCTCATTCATGATATCCATACCGTATTTAAAGGCGAACACGATACCTTCTTGCGCCGCCCTAGCCATATGGGCCTTGGTATGTATGTTGAAGTTCAATCCATGAACCGAGCAATCGATCTGCTTATTCTGCAACATACGCTCCGCCCCGTTTCCGAACGGCAAGATCGAAAGACCATCGCAGCCGATGGGAACCGTAGCCGCCAAATCATTCAACTCATTATAGTTGATACCTTCCGGCGCTATATTCCGTTTGATCCAAGAATTAAGGATACCGACCCCGTTGATGCACAACAAGACACCCAAGCGGGTCTGCTCCGTCGTATGGTTCACGTGGGCGAACGTATTCACACGGGAAAGCGTATCGTAATTCACCTTGCCGTTCACGCCATACACCACTCCGGAAGTCCCACCGGTAGCCGCTATCTCGCCCGGATTCAATACATTCAATGATAAAGCGTTATTCGGCTGATCACCCGCACGATAGGTAACCGGCGTACCTTTCTTCAGTCCCAACTCGGCCGCAACCGAGGCGGTAACCTCGCCCTGCAAACCGAACGTCGGACGGATATCGGCGATCAGATCCTTACTGAATCCATAATAATTCATCAACTCCTCCGATAAGGCATTATTCTTGAAGTCCCAGAAAATCCCCTCCGACAAACCGGAAACCGTAGTCACGATATCCCCCGTCAGATGCATAGCGATGAAATCTCCCGGCAACATGATCTTATGGATACGGTCGTAGATATCCGGCTCGTACTCCTTGATCCAAGCCAGCTTAGAAGCGGTAAAATTACCCGGCGAGTTCAATAGGTGGGAAAGGCATCGCTTCTCGCCTATATTCTTAAACGCACGCTCGCCATAAGGAACGGCACGGCTATCGCACCAGATAATAGATGGACGAAGCACCTCCATCTTCTTGTCCACCACCACCAAGCCATGCATCTGGTACGAGATACCGATCGCCTTGATATCCTCGCCTTTCACCTTCGCCTTGCTCATGGCACCTTTCATAGCGATCTTCACGTACGACCACCAATCCTCCGGATTTTGCTCCGCCCACCCCGGACGCAACGCCTTGATCGGGGCCTCTTCTTTGGGATAAAAATCCGCACCTATTGTTAACCCGGTCTCCTCATCGACGATAGAGACCTTGATGGAAGAACTTCCAATATCACATCCTAACAAACACATAATCGTATGGTTTTATATCTTATTAAACTTCGAACGTTGTTGATTATATTTCACCTTATCAAACCGATAATACCGGGCGGCACGATGGGCGACCCCATCTTGCATATCCTCCGTGGGCACCACGTAATCCAAGGAATTCATCTTCTTATGAAAATTACGCACGTCCATCTCACGGTTATAGATCACCTCGTACGTGCGCCTAAGCTGGAACGCCGTGAACTTCATCGGCATATAGTCGAAAATGATGGCGGGCTCCTTCTCTACCCAATTACGGATCTCCTGTATGGCAGCCTCGATAATCTCTTTATGATCGAATGGCAAGCGAGGAAGATCGTCGATAGGGCACCAACGGATCGAGTCGGATTTATCGGCCGGACACGTCTTCCTGCTATTTTTGCACAAGGCGAGATAAGCGACCGTGATCAACCGTCCGATCTTCACCTTGGAAGTCGCCTCCAGCCACATCACGTCCAACCGGTTCGAGGTACGGGCGGGGGAACCGAAACAACGGAATTGTTTCAATTGGACACGCTTCAAGCCGGTCGAATCATTCAGTATCCGATAGGCGGCGTCATCTAAATCCTCGTTCTCATAGATCAGGCTGCCGGGTAATTTATAGCCGATCAACTCGCCTTCCTCACTTTTTCGCTCCGCCAACAGCACGGTGAGCTTGTCATCATTGATGCCGAGAAGAACGCAGTCTACGGAAACATAGGGGGAAAGCATCTCTCTATTCTCGTTTTGTGTATCCATGATATCAGTAATTAGATTTGCGCAAATATAAGTATTTTTCTAAACAAAGCAATTACAAAAGGTCTTTTTTGCACATCCTAATTGATTATTTTTCTGATATTTCAGTATCGTACATCATACAATATGCTATACAACACATAATGTAAGTAAAACAATTAGTATGAGAACAAATAATGAAGGCGCTTTCACGTACCTCTAACTTTTATTTCCTACATTTGTTATATTTATAAAACATCGGACATGAATCTAAAAAACATATACTTCTCTTGGCTGATTTATTGGGGTAAAATGAAGGGATTATTGAACGGGATAGCGGAAGCGATTATCCTACTCGCCTCCTTAGCCTCTTTCTTCGTATTGATCTACCAATTCGGCTTTGTACAGACACCCGATTCCGTCCATATCCTAGAGCGCTCCCGCCCATTCATCCTGCTAGCTTTTTTCACGGGCATAACACTCCGGTACGTGGTGAGGTTCCAAGAAATCATACAGGAGAAAATGTTGTATCTCGATATCAGCATCTATTTCCTTTTATTCGCCGTATTATCCAGCAAGATATTTTTCAAGGATGCCATAGCGCACTCTTTGCCTTATTTGTCTTTCCTTACGAAACCTCTCTTCGTATATGTCTTATTATTGCTGCTTAGCACGATTCACTTATCCCGGCAGACGTTCACGCTGATGCAGACACGGATCAAGCCCTCGTTGCTTTTCTTGCTCAGTTTCGTGTTCGTGATATTGGTCGGGGCCGGGTTGCTATCGTTGCCGAACGCCACTACGCACCGGATTCCGTTTATCGACGCTTTGTTTATCTCCACGACCTCGGTATGCGTAACCGGACTAACCACCGTCGACGTAGCCACCTGTTTCACGCATATCGGACATATTATCATCCTGATTTTGATACAGATCGGCGGTATCGGGGTCATGACATTTACCTCTTTCTTCGCCCTCTCCTTTATGGGGAAATCCTCTTTTACGAGCAAGATGATGCTGAAAGATATGCTGAACGAGGATCGGACGGGAGGATTGTTCCGGGTCATCTTAAATATTCTTTTCGTGACCTTGTTTATCGAGGGGATCGGTGCCTATTTTATTTATATGGACGTGCGAGGAAGCCTGCCGGGAGGCACGCAGCAGGAATTATTCTACGCAATGTTTCATGCCGTGTCCGCTTTTTGTAACGCAGGGATCTCTACCTTGAGCGGCAATATGTACGATCCGTTAGTGGCGGATAAGTACAACCTCCATTTCTGGATAGCCATGCTGATTATATTCGGAGGCTTGGGCTTCCCGATCGTCTTCAATTACCTGAAACTCTTGCATCACTTGCTGATGAATGGTATCAAGATATTGATCGGTAAGCAAAAGCATTATATCCATACGCCCCGTATTATTAATGTACATACGTACATTGTTGTTATATCTACCTTGATCCTGTTAATTACCGGAACGGCTTTCTACCTCTTTTTCGAGTATGACAATACCTTGGGCGACCTTCCCCTGCGGGGGAAACTGGCAAATGCGTTCCTAGGCGCCGTCACGCCTAGAACGGCAGGATTCAACGTAGCGGATATGGCTACATTGGCCCCTCCGACCTTAATGCTGACGTTGATTCTTATGGTAATCGGAGCCGCCCCTATGTCCACCGGCGGCGGATTGAAAGTGACCACCGTTTTCGTAGCTTTGGTTACGACCCTGAACGCCGCACGCGAGAAAGATAAAGTGGAAGTGAGAAAACGGGAGATCGCCCCATTCGCCATCCGCCGGGCATTCGCTATCATCATGATGTATTTCATGTGGGTGGCGATCGCTACGTGGGTATTATCCTATACGGAAAAAGGGGCGCCGCTGTTCTCCCTATTGTTCGAGGTTGTTTCCGCCTTGAGTACCGTAGGCTTGAGCATCGATTATACCCCTCACCTCACCCCTATCGGGAAAATCATCATTATCAGCACGATGCTGGTCGGGCGTATCGGGGTATTGGCCTTCCTCGTAAGTTTCTGCAAGGAATACACGAAAAAGGACTATACATATCCACAAGAAAATATATTAATGTAAAAATAAGATAGCATGAAATATTTAGTAATCGGATTAGGGAATTTAGGACGTGCGATAGCGAAAGACTTGACACGTGTCGGCAATGAGGTGATCGGCGTAGACATGGATCTGCATCGTGTCGATATGCTGAAGAACGACATAGCGGGGGCGGTCGCCTTGGACTCTACGGACAAAGAGGCATTGAGCACCCTGCCATTGAGTGAAATGGATGCCATTATCGTAACATTCGGTAAGGATTTCGGGACTTCCGTTCAGACCGTCGCTTTATTGAAAAGTCTGGATGCGGGCAAACTGATCGTGCGGGCGATCTCCTCGATCCATGAGACGGTGATCCGTGCGATCGGGGTAAGCGAGATTATTACCCCGGAAAAGGATTTCTCTACGATGTACACCTCCCAAGCGTCTTTAGGCGGCCTGTTCCGGCATTGGTATAAAGTAACCGACACTGAACATCTCTATAAGATCAAGACACCGGCCACTCTTGTCGGGCAAACCATCAAGAACATCGATTTCGAGGAGAATTTCGGCATCCATCTGGTAGCGATCGAACGTCCTTACGAGAAAAAGAACCTGATCGGGCTCACACAGACAGAATACAAGGTTATCAGCCGTATCACCGAGGAATTGATGATCGAGGCGGATGATCTGCTGATCTTATTCGGGAAGATGGAGCTATTGAATAAAATAGCCAACATCTAAAACAAAACATAGGCAGACGATCACGATATAATCAGCGTCGTCTGCCTACGGCAAATATCAACGAAGCGATCAAGCCCCCGCTATCTCTATCGTATAGGAGGCATCGAAGAGCTCTCCCGGTTCCAAATGCCATACCCAATCCCGGTCTTTATACTCACCCGTATAATCCACCCGGTCGCAACGTCCATACCAAGGTTCGATACAGACAAACGGAGCGTTTCTCGTAGGCGGAGACCATAAACCGACCACCGGAGCCGTAAAGGTGAGCGAAAGGTACGGGCGTTTCTCCACATCCAATAAGTCCACCCGCTTAATCTGGCTGTCCTCCAAGATAAACGTATCGATATCGAACGTATGGATATTCAACGGCAGCAAGCCGTCCGCATCCAAAGGTACCGGACGAACCACATCCCCTACGCACCCTTTCTCCACCAGCGCACGGTATACGAGATCTTTTTTCACATCGAAAGCGAAATACCCTCGATCCGGTTGATCCACCTCATAATTCGGGTACAGGAAAGCCGGATGAGCGCCGATCTGGAAATGCATCGTCTTATCTCCCGTATTCTTCACACGCCAAAGCACCTCCACCTTATTGCTCTCCAAACGATACCCGATCTCCAGAAGGAAAGGGAACGGATAGGCTCTCAGCGTGTCCGGGGTACTTTCCAGCGCGAAACGCAACTCGTTCTCCGCCTCATCAATCAACGTAAAATCCATATCCCGCGCAAAGCCGTGCTGCGACAGCGGATACACGGTTCCCTCGTTCCGATACTCGGCCTTCCATACGCTCCCGACGATCGGGAACAATACCGGGGAATGACGTTTCCAGAAAGCGGGGTCCGCTTGCCAGAGATACTCCTTTCCCGTAGCGTTCGCTACGATACTACTCAACTCCGCTCCATGTTCGGAGACACGGATCGTTAGTTCTTGATTTGATACTGTCTTCATTCCTTATGATAAGTTTAGTAATTGTTCGGCGGGAAGTCCCTTGCTTTTCAAGAAACCGTTCAAAGTCCCGAATAATAAGGGCTGTCGCCGGAAATCTTCCAGATAAACCCGTTTCAGGCAGTCTACCGGCATCGATATCGGAACGTATGGGATCAAGTTTCCATGCTCATAACGATAGAGCACCTCATCCGTAGCTTGCAGCGAGGCCAACCGCCATTCCTTATCCCCCACCGAGGAAGGCTGTTTCACCTCCAGACAGGCGTTACACAGCATCGAGAAAAAGCGGGAATCAGGTGTAAAGCCCGTGTGCTCCTCATCAAAAAAGAAGGTATCGTATTCCTTTTCCAATTGTGCCGTAAAATGGTTCAAGATAGGCTCCTTCTCATACTTGCAGGACAACAGGGAATAATTCTCGAACAGGCAAAGCTCGCCCAACGACTGATAGTCCAGCTCAAGGACCAGAGAAGGCTCGGCAGACTGGGCCGGCTCACCGGGTTCCTCATACAAAGGGATCACGTACATGCCTATCTCCGGCCCCACCAGCATCCGGCTGTCCTGTCTGAAAAAGGGCATCGCCTTCTTGCTCTTTTCCACAGGTATCCCTTTGCGTTCCTCATACAAGCCGATAGACTCCCTAAGCAAGGAAAGCCCATACTCGATCTCCTCCTGCGGCACGATATGCATCAACCCCTTCGCCGGAAGCGTGAAAAAGGAATCAGGCCCCGAGGTATTCCGAAAGCTTTCGACAAAAGCGTTCAATGATACTCTACAATATAAAACCATACAATCTGTTTTTTGCCTCGCAAGGTAGAAAAATATTATCAGAACCGATATGCCTTCCGACAAGAATTTATCTTATTACGCAAGATCACTGCAACCCGGGTTGCAGTAAAAAGCAGTTCTACTTTGTAAAAGGAGTTGACTCGCATATCAAAATAATCATTATCTTTGTTCGGAATAACAAGCGAATAAAAAAGACCGTACCGTAAATCAAATATAAACCAATATAGTATACAATTATGAAACGTCGTGATTTTTTAAAGACCAGTGTCATCGCTAGTGCGGCTCTATCCTTAAATTTTGAAGGTCTGCAAGCGGCCCTTTCCACGAACACCGTAGCCGTAGAGAAGGCTCCCGATATGGTAGCAGTTATGGGTGGAGAGCCGGAGGTGATGCTAGATAAAGCCTTGGAAGCCCTTGGCGGTATCGGAAACTTCGTGAAGAAAGGACAAAAGATCGTGATCAAGCCGAATATCGGCTGGGACCGCTCTCCTGAATTGGCAGGTAATACGAACCCCAAATTAGTGAAAGCCTTGGTCAAAAAATGCTTGGAGGCCGGCGCCTCTAAAGTGACCGTATTCGACCACACCTGCGATAACTGGCAGAAATGCTACGAGACAAGCGGGATCGCCGAGGCCGTAAAAGAGGCCGGAGGTATCATCATGCCTGCCAACGATGAGAAATATTTTAAGGAAGTATCCATTCCGGGTGGCGTGAACCTGAAAAGCGCCAAGATCCATGAGGCCCTGATCGAGGCGGACGCATGGATCAACGTCCCCGTATTGAAGAACCATGGTGGGGCGAAGATGACTTGCGCCATGAAGAACTATATGGGAATCGTATGGGATCGCCGTTTCTTCCATCAAAATGATTTGCAACAATGCATCGCCGATATTTGCACTTGGCAAAAGAAACCGGTATTGAACATCGTGGACGCTTATCGTATCATGCACCAAAACGGCCCACAAGGAAAGAGCGCTGCCGATGTGGCTACCTTGAAATCCTTGATCGCTTCCCCGAATATCGTCGCTATCGACACCGCTGCCCTTCGCCTGTTCAACCAAGTGAAGAAGCTGGATATGGCCGCCGTAGGTCATATCGGTAAAGGCGAGGCTTTAAAGCTAGGTACGACGAATCTGGATAATGTCACGATCAAACGTATTAAGATATAATCGAGGATGAAGAAGCCTAATTACTTAAAAGGATTGCGGGTCGTACTCGCGATCCTCATTTTCGTACCCATACTTTTATTCTTCGTTGATTTCGCCGATGTATTGCCGGACAACCTGCACACGTTGTTGCATCTCCAGATCATACCCGCTATTTTAGGGGGGATGGCGGGGTTGGTAGTCTTCCAATTCGTATTGGCTTTATTGTTCGGCCGGATCTATTGCTCGGTTATTTGCCCGGCGGGCGTATTGCAAGATATTATCAACCGGGTTTTCTGTATCGGGAAGAAGAAAAAGAAAGGAGTACGCAGGTTCAGCTATCATAAGCCCATGAATATCTTACGGTACTCAATTCTCGGGCTTACATTCGTATTGGCTGTTTTCGGGATGATCGAATTATGTACGTTGCTAGATCCGTACAGTAACTTCGGCCGTATAGCGAACAACCTGTTCCGTCCGGTCGTCATGTGGGTCAATAACCTGCTGGCCGACGGATTGGCACGGATGGATAACTATACGCTTTATCACGTCACGATTAGCAACGTGACGGTATTCGGCGTGATATCCGCTTTGGTCGCGTTGCTCGTATTCATCCTCATGGTCGTATTCCGGGGAAGGTTGTTCTGCAATACGCTTTGCCCGGTAGGAACGCTGTTGAGCCGATCTCCCGGTATTCGTTTTTCCGGATCTCCTTTGACAAAGAAGCTTGTACGCATTGTGGTAATTGCGAGCATACTTGTAAGGCGGAGGCGATCGACAGCAAGAACCTCACCGTAGATACCTCCCGTTGCGTAGATTGCTTCAACTGCGTGTCCTCGTGCGCTAAAGGAGGATTGCAATACCGTTTCAAGCCTTCCTTCAAGAAAGAAGCCGAAACAGCTCGCGCACAAACGGACGTGATCCAACAGGCTACCGCTCCGAACAGCCGCCGTACATTTCTCTCGGCAGGGGCTACCGTCGCGGTCTCCCTCCCGATCGTATCCACCATTGCCCAAGGAATGGAAAAAGGGCATGGCAAAGGGCAGCACGGGCAAGGTAAGCACGGCAATAAATGGCCCCCTATCGTACCGCCGGGAGCGATCAGCTTAGAACGTTTCAAGGATGTATGTACCGGATGCCAGATTTGCGTGACTCAATGCCCGAGTCATGTACTACGTCCCACGGGATTGGAGTATGGCATTGATTATATGTTGAAACCCCGTATCGCTTACATCGACAGTTATTGCAATTACGAATGCACGGTCTGCTCGGAGGTTTGCCCCACGCACGCTATAAAGCCGCTTACCAAGGAAGAGAAAGCGACTACACAAGTGGGCATCGCCACCTTCTTCATCAACCGTTGTATCGTAAAGACGGAGGGGACGGATTGCGGGGCTTGTTCGGAGCACTGCCCTACCCAAGCCGTGCATATGGTTCCTTACGAGAGCACGCTGACCATCCCGCAAGTAAACCCCGATCTTTGCATCGGTTGTGGCGGCTGCGAATCGATCTGTCCCGTACGCCCGATGAGAGCGATCATCATCAAGGCGAACGAAGTACACAAGTTCGTGGAGAAGCCTAAAGAGGAAGAGGTGAAAAAGGTAGAAATAGATGACTTCGGATTCTAAGAGAAAAATGCTACCTTTGTCACAAATTTTTGATACATGACATTTGAATTACAGTATAACGATACGAAATCGAACGCTAGGGCGGGCTTGATTACCACCGATCACGGGGTAATCGAGACGCCTATTTTTATGCCCGTGGGTACGCAAGGTACGGTAAAGGGTGTACATATGACCGAGCTAAAGGAAGATACCAAGGCACAAATCATTTTGGGGAATACGTACCATCTGTATCTTCGTCCCGGTATCCAGATCTTGGAGCAGGCCGGAGGCTTGCATAAGTTTAATACATGGGATCGCCCAATATTGACCGATAGCGGGGGGTTTCAGGTATTCTCTCTTTCCGACAATCGTAAGCTGCATGAAGAGGGAGCCGAGTTCCGCTCGCATCTCGACGGCTCCAAGCATATGTTCACGCCGGAGAAGGTGATGGATATCGAACGCTCTATCGGTGCGGATATCATCATGGCCTTCGATGAGTGTTGCCCGGGAGATGCCGACTACAATTACGCCAAGCAATCACTGGGCCTGACCGAGCGTTGGCTGGATCGTTGTTTCGCCCGCTTCAACAGCACGGAGCCGAAATACGGCTACCGGCAAAGTCTCTTCCCGATCGTACAGGGATGCGTCTATACGGACTTGCGGCAGAGGGCGGCGGAGAACGTGGCCCGAAAAGGCGCCGATGGAAACGCTATCGGGGGACTGGCCGGTGGCGGGGCGTCCGGTCA
>ERZ779750.182-NODE-182-length-31630-cov-13.5227_pt1 | contig 31630 bp, 20 predicted proteins | sample MGYA00511071_ERZ779750 | MGnify/ENA primary metagenome ERZ779750 (study PRJEB29588, sample SAMEA2153740) | human gut metagenome | biome: human gut; feature: human-associated habitat; material: faeces | place: Denmark | collected 2008/2010 ... | reverse complement strand
TTGGTAACAATTTGCTATCAATTTCTGCATATCGCTCACGCATTTTATGTGTGCCGCCATTCAAACCAATCAATAAATATAGGCCTACACCCATAATTGGGAAAATTAAAATTAATATAACCCAAGGCATTTTCATGGAAGATGTCTTATCTGATGCATACAATCCCAAAACTAAAATTCCACTTAAAATCCTTGTAAATAGATTTATGATTTCTGCATATTCATTTAAGCGTGTTACAATAGTAATAATAAAAACTACTTCTAGAAGAATGCAGACTATGGAAAAACACAATCGTTTTACTCCGTTTTTTGTTTTCGCTTTTCCTTCTAAAGTATCTTGTTTCATATATATTCCAACCTTTCTACTCGATCAAATTTCTGCTTAAATTTCGTGGAACATACCAATTTTGTCTTTTATTCTCTGCATTTCATTATCTGCTTCAATGATAGCTTTTGCAGAATGAAGTAATTCTTCACTTATCTCATCATAGCCAGGCATTTCTTCAATTCCTTTTTTATAGCGAAGTTGATGTTCCAATGTTGCCCAGAAATCCATACCATTGGTTCGAATCTGTAATTCTACACGCATAGGTGTTTTACCCTTAGCAAAAAATACAGGAATCTCAACAATCATATGATAGCTTCGATAACCATTCGATTTTGGATTTTTTATATAATCTTTTATTTCAATAACTTTAATATCATCCTGTTGGGTAATCAAATCTGATATCATATAAATATCGTCAATAAACGCACAAACTATTCGAACGCCTGCTACATCATTGAGATATGTCTGTATATTTTCTGTTGTAAATTCATATCCCATCTTCTGCAGTTTATTGTAAATACTATTGGGCTTCTTAATTCTTGTTTTTATAAAAGAAATAGGATTTCGATTGTTCTCAACTGAAAATTCATCATCCAAAACCTCAAGTTTAGTTTGTATCTCCCGAATAGCACAACGATACATCATCATTAAATTATAAAATTTTGTAGCATTATTTAAAAACTGTAGTGATTCCGGACTGTTCATCCTGAGTTTTTTTACTTCATCTTTTGTCATGGAACTTTCCTTTCTACCTCATCCCTGATTTCAAAACATTCTTTCATTCAGAGACCTGTTACTCTACCCCCAACGCCTTAAACACCGCATCTTCCGCGCTGCTGTAGAAAATCAGATTAAAACTGCCCACCAGCTCCGGCGGCACGGTGCCAAGGTCTGCTGCGCTGGTAATCGGAAGCAGCACTTTCTTTGCTCCGCTATCGAGACACACCTGCAAACTATTGGCAAGCTCGTCCACTTTCAGAATCGTGCCGCTGATGCTGATTTCTCCCAGCACGGCAAGTGTACTGACCGTAGGCCGTCCAAGAGCGATGCTACATAGTGCAATCAATGTAGGCAATGCCAGCTTTCCGGTCATGCCAATGCCCTGTAAATCCTGATAGTTGATGATGTAATCCCGCATCGTGGTGCTGATGCTGCCACTGATACGATTTCCGTTAGCTTTCAGGAAATTGAACGCCGTATTCGTGGATTCCTTGCAGTCACGGTCGCTGCCAAGGCCAGTACGTTCAAATTTTCCATTGCCGGGCAGCATCTGGCTTTCAAGGCGGAATACACCGATCATACCGGACTTGCCCTGACTTACGGTATATACCTGTCCCGGATTACAGATGCCATCGGGGATGAGCTTTCCACCGCCCTGCTCTGGCACGGAAACAAATTTTTCTTCAAAGGTATCAAGGTCGATATAGCTGAAGTTCACATCATAGAACTCCATTCCGCCCAACTTTTTCAACTGCTCCTTGACGCGACGGCGCATTTCCAGTGCAAATACAAGAATTTCTTCAATCTGTTCCTTCGTGAACTCTCCATCGGGATAAAGCAATTTCACATAGCCGCCTACAATCTTGCGGACAGCAATCGTATCGCGCTGGTTCAGGTTCTTTCCAAGGCGGAAATACTTATCCAACGCATCACCATACTGTTCTTTCCGCAGCTCTCGGATAAACTCCGCCAGATAATCCGTGATAAAGCCGTAGTCGTTGGTGAAGTGCTCCGGACGGAACTTCGGAATCTCCCAGCCTGGAATATAGCAATGCAGACGGTCAAGAAAGGCTGTGTCCGTTCCCATCTCCGGCGGGAACGGATCAAACAGAGAGGAAGTCTTGAGCAACACATCCACGCTCTGATTGATATTTCCTACAAAGACCATAGATGCCGATGCTGCCTTTTCCTCTTTGCCGCGGGCAAAGGAGCCGGAAGCCATATAGTCTTTCATAATCTGAATGCCGTCTTTGTCCTTAAACTTGATTCCGGCAACCTCATCAAAGGCAACGCAGTCCCATAAGCCTACCAAACCTACGGTTTTGCGCCCCATATTGTAAAACAAATTTGCAACGGTTGTCTGACCACCGGATACCAGGATACTGTTTGGGCTGATTTCTTTATAGATATGAGATTTACCGGTGCTGCGCGGCCCCAGTTCACAGAGATTGAAGTTGTTCTCCACCAGCGGTAACATACGCGCAAGCAGCAGCCACTTTTCCCGATTGTTCAACTGTTCCGGCTCATATCCGCAGGAACGCAGCATAACATCCATCCACTCTTCCTGTGTGAATGCCTTGCGTCCCTCTCGAACTTCTTCAATGTCGATATGGGGCATCTGAATCGGAGTCAGCTTATGGATGCTGATGGGAGAGATATCCTTCTGCTTTTTCTGTTTTGAAGAAATCGGCTGTCCATCTATATCCGTGATTCCAAAGCTGCTGTCTCCCTCAGACTCATATTCCAGCTGCACGATGCACCAGATACCGCCGCAAAGCAGCCGGTCATATTTTTCCGGATAATCATCTGTAATCGGCACATTGGTGAGGCCAAGGTTAGAAAACTCTGCAAAAAAGCAATCCTTTTTGATATCCAGATGCACTGTCACCATATCAATAATGGTATGGCTCCCGTTCTTGCGCAGCTGGGAGAGAATTTTCTGAGCCTCATCCGGGCGGACAAAATTATCTGCCAGAATGCGTTTCACATTCTGAACGCCCTGCTCAATGATTGTCTCATCGTCTGAACTACAATACTGACCCAGCAGGAACTCCAGCACATAGACCGGAACATTCGCTCCTTCTTTTATTTTCTTTGTCAGGTCTTTGCGGACGATCCGACCGTCAAAGTTGCTGCGCAGCTTCCGGCGCAGTTCTTCACGGGTATCGTCTGCCGCCATGTCCATCATTTCCATACGGAATTCCTGCCTCCTCTGTATCAGAATCCGAATCCGAAGTCATCTGCAAAGGCAATGTCCATGATGACAGGCTGCCTCCACTGCTCCAGACCGCTTTCTTCGTCATAAACCACAAGGTAATACTGCTTGTCCTTGTCGTATTTCTTATTCTTGAATGTGAAACGCATCCGGAAGATACGCTTCTGCGCATTTTCCTCACGACTGTCCGCCACATAACTGTTTTCGTTCGAGATTTTCTCATTGTCTTCCGAGAGGAAGAAAATGCGGTATTTTGCAGCTTTTACAGTATCGCTAACGGCATCCGACTGGATAAAGTCCATGGAAGTGATCAGGTTCGTAATCTTATGGACGATGCTGACCAGAGCAATCTCTGCATTCTTTGTTTCCATGTGACCGCGCTCCATCTTAAACTCCAGCACCGGCACCAGCATTTCCTGTGGTGAGGAACCGCCATGCACATAGTTAGCACCGCCTCCGGCCACCTTAAAGACATTGCTGCTGACTGGATAGGACACCACCTTGCTGTCCTCATTCCCCAGAACGCGTCCCATGCTCATATGGTCGATGCCGTCGTCTTCCAGTGCCGCCTTGGACACAATAAATCTGCGATTGACAAATGCTTTGTCCGCGCTTTTCCCGGAGATTTTGTCACTTTCTGTCAGCTTATCACGCTTGTAAATAAAGCCATGATCGGCAGTAACGATAAAATGATAGGTATTGCCGCTGACGGAGATTCGATGAATCAAGTCCATGATTTCCTGAACGGCCTCCTCACACGCATGAAACACCTCATCCTCGGTATTTGCCTTGTCTCCGCGCGCGTCAATCTGATTATGATATACATAGATAATCTGACGCTTTGTCAGCACATCTCGCAGCTCTGCTACTTTCAAATTTTTGATATCATCGAACTGTACACAGACACTATCCGGGTTATAGCTTTGCAGCACTTGCTGCCGACCGGCCAGATTATCGCAAAGGATACCATCTGCCAGTACCTGAAAATCATCCGTCATTTCCAGTGTCTTATGCGGTAAAAGTGCTGCCATACCGAGCCTTGTATAAGACGGCAGGACACTCAACTGTACAGAAAGTTTTGCCGTGCATTTCGGGTCATCCTGCATTCTGGCAAACAACTCCTGTCCGACCTCGTAACGCATGGCATCCGAAATGATAACCACGGTGCGTTCTTTGGTATAGCGCAGGTTGGCATTGTAAAACTCCCGCTGCAACGGAATTGCAGAAAATGCGGCATCCTGCTGGATTCCAGCATTCCAGGCAGGGAGCAGGCAAGCCAGATATTCGTTCGTGTAGATATTTTCCACCAGTTCCCGAAGCGGCTCAAAGCTTTCCGTGCTCTCCAGCTGGTCGTAATAATAGTAGAATTTCCGATACTGCTGATCCATATTGTAATCCGCAGCAAGATATCGGTCGATAATTGGCTTTAAGCCATCTGCGGCATGGTAATCCGCTTCCTTCACCATGCTGTATGCACTGGAAAGCAGCTGATAGGTCTTCCCAGTCTTTCTGCCAAAGTGCATTTTAGCCCGTTTTTCACAGAGTTCCGGAATGGTAAATCCGTTTACGATTGCACCGATATCTTCCGAAACAAGTCTGCTAATGAGCCACTTTACCAGCACCTGATCCACGGCAAGGAAAGTGTCGCACTCCACCAAATCGTCCACTCGCATTCCTGCAAATACCGAAAAAACATTCAGCCCTTTGGCAACATGTGCCGACAAAGCGTCGTATTTATCCCGGTACAGGACGCTGTTCATCAGGCTATCGAGGAATGCGATGATATTGCCTGACTTGTAGGAGACAAAGCTCCTCCATGCTGCCGGAAGCTCTGCCTGCACATATCGCCCAGTATAAGTAACGAACAATGTTACCAGCAGCCGTTCCAAACTCGGTTTTGTATCGGTGTATCCGAAATGCTGCTCACAGAGCTGCCAGAATGCAGACAGCAGGTCGTATTTTTCAAACTCCTGCAAGAAAGCATTGTCCACCAACTCGCCATCTGTCAACACGATGCGCACGACTTCCTCAAAAGAGCAGGTACGCGCCTTGCAGACTGCACTTAGCAGACCGACAAGGATATTTTCTTCATTGAAGTTTTCGATTTCCAAATCATAGAACCGCTGAGTGCGCTCTTTGTTGGCGAAAAACTTGATGTGCTTCTCAATAACCGGCTTGTACTTTTCCTCAATACCCAGGTCAACCGACAGCAGGGAGGCACGGTCCGCAAAGAACCGTCTGGAATACAGCATTGTGTCTTCCAGATGGTTGTCCCTTACATCCGGCTTCGGAAACGGTGCATAGATCAGATAATTCGTGGTCTTATCCACACGCTCCAGAAAATACTTTGTATAGAACTGGTTATCCGGCTGGAGATGGTAGATCTTCGCATTCTGAAGCTCAACTGTCTCCATATCCTCGGCAAATTCTGCCTTATCATCGTACCAGAAAACCAGTTTCCGGATCTCTCCGGTAAATTCCGCATTCAGGCGGTCTATAATTTGTTTCAGGTTCAATTCTGCCATATCATTGTCCTTTTTTCCTGTGATTGGTCTTTATCTCTTACAAGAGAACTCAGCAATAGCTTCATCTTTTTTCGGTAGAACTTTGTTCTTTTGATGTACCGTGGAATCGTCATGTGATACGCCTGCATAAATTCCAGTATCCATGCCAGATCATAGGATTTCTCGGTTGACCAGTCACGATATTTTCTATGACAGACAAGCCAGACACCAATGATATTGTAATCCAACGCATCTTCATCGGTTTCATCTTGAATACAATGACCGCAGAGGAAGCGGTATGCCACCGGATCATGGGCATATGTACGTTCAAAACGCTGCCATGCCGCCGCGACATCATCCTTTGTCCAGTGATTTTGCATTTTCCCACTCCCTCCGGTCATTTTTCTTATTTCTTTTCTTTCACCATGATATTCTTACTGTCTGCCAGCACCTCATAGAACTTGCCGTCCTGGGCGGTCTGGAGCTTGCGGTAGTTGACCTTTACGCCGTCATCGAGGTCAAGCTCGATACGAGAAAGTGCCAGATGGCTGATCTTCTCATCGTATTCCCGACATTCCTTCAACTGCTTGGCAAGTTTATCCTTGCGCTTGGAGGCTGCTGCCACCTCACGGGCATTCTCGCTGTGATCCATCATATCCTGCATTCGATTGATCTCGGATTCATATACGCGCTGCATCTTGTGCAGGTAGTCGATACGTAGGTTGCCGATGGTGTCCGGCGTGTAGCGGTGCAGATAAACCAGTGCCTTAAAGCCATTCTGTTTGCCGCTGTCAAACAGCCAGTAGATCGGACGCTTGCCAGAACCAGTGACAGAGTAAGTCTGGCAGTGATCCTTGAAGAAATCGTTCAGGAAGTAATTGCGGATGATCTCCCGGCTGGTACTGCCCTTATTGCCAAGGGCTTTTGCGATATAATCGAGGTTTTCTTCCAGCGTATCTGCACCATACACCGCTTTCAGCCATGCACACAGGCGCGATACGATATCATCGTCCAGATATTCTTCATCGGTGATAGGGATAACATTATCTTCGTCCGGAATATAGCTCTGGTATTTGCTGCTATCCCACTCGCCGCCTGCATAGGCCAATCCTTCTACATCCAGCGAGTAGCGGCCAAACATGCAGCCCACGGCGTAGCTGAGCAGACTCTTGATATCCCGCTGCAAGTCGGCCTTACGCACCGTCACATCTTTATCTTCCACTTCCGGGGTCAGCTCGTCCTGTAAGCCGTAAATGTCAATAAAAATGCGGTTCAGCTCTTCCTCGTTGGTTTTTAGCTGGTTAAAGCGGTCTTCACATTCTGACTGCCACAGGGTAAAGGCTTCGTAAATCGTGGAAACGTTGCGGAGTAATGGGTGCTTCTTAAAGTCCCAAGAGACTTCAAAAGAATCCCAATCGGCTTTGCTTTGCTCTTCTGCATCAATTCCCAAGTCAATAATAACATCATCGTTTTTAGTGGAAATATATGGAAGTTTTTCAATGTTCCCGTTATTGTAGTCTAAGGTTGGGGATAAAATTCCCAAAAAATGTTGTGCTACGCAAGAATTCAAATATGATAGAATCAAAAAAACATTCGTTTCATCACGCATAAATGCTTTAGAGCCCTTACTATCAAAAATGTATCCCGGTTCCGAATAACGCATTGATATGTTACCAGAGCTTAATGCAGACCAAGAAATTCCCTCTGCAAAATATTTATCTTCACTTCTCAGTTCCTTGCTGTAGCTTCCATAATTTTCCGTTACGCATTTCTTCATTTCCTCGCCGTCGTTAAACCAATTAACAACATACGAATTGTTACCATACCATCTTCTAAACTCTCCACCTTTATTATAAGGAAACCATTTCTTTTGACTTACTTTTGCCTGCTCAGCCGATTTAGACGAGAATCCAATCTTTTCAAAGCTGCATTCCGGCCAAAATCGTAGAAACCTATTATTATCTGTAGTAGACATACCATTTCGCGCATCAATATGGCTTCTCAAGCAATCCTCTGAAAACAATTTGAACACGTGAGAACTTGTCCAGTATGCAATAGGGCTTCCAGCGATATTTTTGAAATCTGCTTGGTTAGCAGTATACAGCGTATCTTTTTTTATAAATAATTCTTCTTTTCCTTTTGGTGTAGTTGCACTGATTAACCGACAATAACTACCATTATACTCTGGCACATAACTTTCTCTCTGTACAAATGCCACAGTCTGAACAACTTCACCACCAATTTCTTCAAACGCACGAGCTCCCAAATGCGCCATATTAACTATATCCATCTGAAGCATCTTCTTGCGCAATTTCTCAAATGTTGCTAGGAACATCCAAGAATGTTGTGTTATCATTGCTTGAAATCCATTGGCTACGATCATTTCCTTGCAATGTTCAATAAAAACAGCGTATAGGTCAGCTTTGCTGTCCACATAATTGTCTTTCAGAAAAGCATTTACTCTTTTATCCAATTTGCTGGTTCCAGCATAGGGCGGATTCGTGCAGGTAACCCAATACTTCCGTGCCATCGTCTCACCGATATCAATGAGTCGGTTCAGCTGCTCGGCGGTATCTTCCACGCCCACGCTATCCATGCTGATCTGCCCATCGGTATCCTCTGCTGCCACAAACCGGCGCAGCAAATCCCAGTTGTAGCTCTCCACATTCAGAATAGAGCCATACTCCTTGGCATCGGTCAGAGTGTCCAGCAAACCTTCCAGCTGCATCTTGGCGGCGTTCTTCTCAATATCATCCATCCCTGCGCCGAAATACTTCAGGTGCGCACGGTTGATACTGTTGCTCTCCTGAATGGCATAGACATGGCAGGTGTTTTCTCCGTTGAGGATACGGCGGTTGTACTGCCGTGCTTTCATCATCACTGCAAAGTACGCCAGCTGATAGGCACGGTCATCAATGTCCAGACCGTAGATGTTGTTCTCCAGAATGCTTTTTGCAGCATCACGCTGGCTGTAACCGGCACTCTCGTAAATCTGCATCAGCACATCAAAGGCATATACCAGGATATGACCGGAACCCATGCAGGGGTCGATGAGCTTGATGTCTTCTGGATTCAGGGCAGCGTACTCTTTGCGAATTTCTGCCAGTTTTACCTGCACCTCCGGCTCCTGCTGTGCTTCTTCCAGATAGTATTTCCAGTTTTCTTTCAGGCCGCAGTCCGGGTGTCCTTCCACCCACAGACGGCCAAGGCTATTTTCCACCATGTAACGGACGATCCAGTCTGGGGTGAACAGCTGGGTCACGGCAGGAATTTCCTCTTTGGTGATCTTCCCGTTCTTTGCAAAGGCAGCGGCCTTCGGCTCGGTATTGTAATACTGGTACAGCCAGCCGATGATCTCCACCTGACCACCTCGCTCGATGTTAAAGTCATCCTCTGGGATATCGTGGAGCAGATGATAGACCACGCCATCCTGGTCAATAACGGACAGGCTGAGTAGCAGCTCGGTGTAGTTCTTCGTCTTTTCAAACAGAGCTGGCAGAATCTCGTTCAGGGCGTTGCACTGTTTCAGGAACAGGATGCGGAACACCTCGTCCAGCTTGTTGTCCTGCTTCAGCTGGAAAATCTGAGCCTCTTCCTCCGCAGTGAAGGGCAGCTCTGCGTCAAACGGTGTTGTGACCAGATCCGGCTCCAGCTTTCCGCTTTCGGAAGAGAGAACCCGGATATGGGAAGGCAGATAGTCGTTGACCTCCATGAAACGGATCGCGATCAGGCGGTTGAACCATGTATAAGCGACCTCCTCGATCACATACTGATATGCGGTTTTGTAGTCGGTATCCTTTTCCTTCTGCTGGATGACCTCTATCAGCTTGTCACGCTGCCGCACGGCCTCGCCGGAAATCGAATACGGTTCTGCAGTGCCGATATCGAAGAACTGAGTGCCGCCGAAGCTCTGCGGCAACGGCTTTGCAATGCCGTCCTCCGTAATACCGATCAGGCGGGCATCATAGCTGACATCTGCAATCAGCTTATTCCGAGCCCAAATCGCAAAATTCTTTATGGCTGTCTTGTTCATGGAGCCAATCCTCCTGTCATTTATAGTTCAATGTTGACGATTGTATCTTCGTCCATCTCTTTCAGCAGATTCTCGCGCAATGCAGCAAGGTATTTATCAACATCCTCCTTGCTCTCCAGCCGCCACGATGCAGTCTTGGCAACCGTCTTGATGGAAACATTCTTCGTGGTGCGCACCTTATATACCGGCTGCGGTTCCGCTACCTTTTCTGCCGGTTTCACGGTCTCGCCGCGTTTTTCCGCCTCTTCTTCCTGACGCTTGCGCTCTGCCTCGGCCTTTACCGCTGCCTCCTGCACAAGACGGATATCTTCTGCGTTCATCTCGTTGAGCAGGCGCAGCTTCAGTGCCTCCGCCTTATCTGCGAAGCTTCGCAGAGTGGAGACATTGTTGCAGTGCTCCGCACCGTCCATGATCTCCTTAAACAGTTCCAGATAACGGTTAAACTTTGCATCCTTATAGGGCTTGGTGTTCAACACTTCAAAGACACGGTTCCGATCCTGATTGATGGAATCCTTGACCGGCTCTGCCTGCTCTTCCAGAATGCGCATATAGCAGTTCATAAACTTCTCGCGCAGCTCCGGCAGCTTTGGAATTTCCTTGTAGGGCTTCGCCATCCGGACGATGGTGCGCATCTTAGCCACCACGTCTTCCAGTTCTGCATCCACGATGTAGGTCTTGCTGTCCTCGTAGATATTCAGCATATCCAGCGCACGGGTGAAGATGTTCAGCTGCTCACTGCCAAAGAAATCACGGATAGGCTCATAGTCCTCGCCAAAATCCATCAGATCGTCCTGCTCGTCAAATACAGTCTTAAAGAATTCCAGCGGTGCCTGAATCTGCACCAGTGCGGAAAGCCGCTTCTTGCCCTTTTCCAGAAGTTCCTTTCCTGGATAGGCGTAATTCTCATATTTCGGTTCCAGCCGCTCAATCTCAGTGATTCGATTCTCGCAGTAATGCTGGAAGTTCTTCATGATGGTATCTTCGTCATCGGCAGGCGGTGCCACCTTGAACAGCTCTTTCATCACGGTGCGGACGGCCTTTTTCTGGTTTTCCGGCACACGGACGCGCACTTCCGTCAGCAGCTTATCCACGAACTGCTTCTTCGTGATGTAGCCGATGATTTCTTCCTCGGAACGGTTATTCAGATTGACGCTCTCACCATTGACCGTAAAGGACAGATCTCCACGCTTAAAGAGACGTGCCACCAGCCAATGGATGTCATCTTCCACAAAGCCATAGGGTGCTTTCATAAAGCGATCCTTGATGGTTTTCATAGAAGTTTTCATGTGCATCCGGGAGTTACCTGCCACAAATTGCAGCACATCATCCAGCGCGTGAACATTGGATTCTCCGGTATCTCCCAGTGCCATCGACAACTGATTGCTGGTCTTGAACATCTTCCGGATGTCTGCTTCGCCCATCGCTGCGTCAATGTAAGACAACTTGTGGTAAACCGTCTGCACCAATCTTCCGATAGCCTCGTTGATGCGGCTGGTCACTTCCTTGCCGGAAGTGTGCAGCACATCGCCATTGACATAAATGGTAGCCTCTTTCAGAGCTTCCGTCAGGTAAAGCTTGGCGTTACCGTTGCGTTCCCGCATCTCCACACGCTTTGCTTCCTTAATGGTCTCATACTTGGCAAGCTGCACAGAAGTATTCTTGCGCAGGAACCGCTCAATTTTCAAGTATGCCCGCATTTCCGTCAGGAACGCATCATCATTCGGCAGAACCACAAGGACTTCCTTGCCCTGGCCAGAGAGCAGGCGCAGCGTACCATCATCGGTGCCGCCCTCATACCACGGGGTCAACACACGGAGACCGATATCGTAATTCTGGTTTGCCTTATAGGGGCGGTCATCCACTGCCTGATTGAAGGAGAACGCATACCGTCCACCAAAGCTGGGGTACTGATACTTCTTGCTGGAGAAAATGTCCTCATAGATCATCTCCGCAATCTTCGTGATGACCTCCGGCATCTCCACATTTTCTTTTTCGATTTCGTTGTTGATTTCCTGTTCTTCATCGGTCAGGAATACATAAACGGAGCCATTTTTCTGGATCAGCATCTGGCGCATCAGCACTTTCAGTGCATCCTCCACCTGTGCCTTCAAAGAAATACGATCATCGTCAATGCTGGTAATCATCAGGCTGACGATGTTGTCCACGTTGGCTTCGATCTCCAGAACATATTTAATCAGGAAAAGGGTCTTCAACACATTGATCGCAAAGACATCTTTTTCCTTCTTTTCCGGGTTGATGTAGCTGTTATCATAAGCGCGGATGATCACGCTGCTGTGGCTGTGGTCGAGGAAGTTCTCCAATGCATCATAGAACCGATAGAACGGCACGATTGCCCCCATCTCATCGTCCATCAGCTGCATGGCAGACTCTTTGAACAGAGCCAGCATGGAACGTTCACCTTCGGACAGGTGCTTGCCGGATGCACCGTGGGTACGGATGCTGGTCAGCACGCTGGCAAGCAAATTAAACTGGTATGGAACAAAAGGATAAACCTCTGCAAAGTCTTCTGCGTTGGCGTACAGTTTTTTCTCCACGCCGTCGTTGAAGACAATCAGATTTTTGATGATGGTTGCTTTCTGGTCATAGAGCAGACGCAGGCTCTGTGCTGCTGTCTCGGTCTTATCCAGAATACGCTTTTTGATAACAGCGTCCACATTGGCAGAGGACAAAGAAAGACGTGTATCGAAACGTCCTTGAATCTTGGAGAAGTCGTTACCCTTCACCTTGGTAATGGAGTCGATATCCTGCTGGCTCGTTACGATTACCCAAGCCTTGCCCATGCATTCCTTGCCCAGTTCTTCCGTCACTGTCTGAAGGTTCAGCATCAGTTTGGAATCATCACCAATGTACTGGCCAATCTCATCTACAAGGAAAACCACATGGTGGTTGTTACCTTTTTTCTCAATATAGGACTTTACACGCTTGGCGAAATCCTCAATGCTGATCTGGTAGCCCTCGGTTGCTTTCTCACACCAGTTACGAGCAGCCGATTCGCTCATGAAATCCATGTCAGAAAGAACATCGACAACGGAATCCTGAATGAAATCGAAGTCCTGGCGAGAGCTTTCCCACGGATCTCCATACTCTTCTTCAAACTTTTCCTTAAACTCTTCAAAACGACCTTCCTCGGAAAGCCTGCGCTCCAGGTCAGCAAGGTGAGGCATGGAGCCGCAGAAGCCCTGCATTTCATTGAAGACCTTCAGGAATACGTTCACAATGGCATCTTTATTTTCTTTGCCATTCGAATCGCTTTTGGAATCAATGTTGAAAAGAATTACGTCCGATGGGGTGTTTGCTGCCAGCTGCATATCTGCCAGCACCATCTGATTGGTAATCTTCTGATCCTCAATGAAGTAGTCGATGGCATGTTTGTCTCCGACCTGTTTATTCTGAAGCAGATAGGACAGGATTTTCAGGAAATGAGATTTACCACTTCCAAAGAAGCCGGAAATCCAGACACCCATTTTCGGTGTGGTTCCCTGAATACCTTTTTTATATGCTGCAAAGAAATCCGCAAAATGACGCTGAAGCTCACGGGTCACAACATACTCTTCCAGCTCCTGCGCTACATTTGTTTCTTCACCCTGACCGACAATGATAACGCCCTGTATCTCACGGTCAATTTTCTTTCGGAACATGTCCTTGATCTGCATAACTGTTTCCTCCATCCATTACTTTACCAGTCGGAATGCCCGGTAATAGTTATCGTCTTTAATCTCATTGAACAGGATCAGCTCCTGCTCATTATAGGTTCCCGGAAAGAACATCACGACCGGGCAGCGCACAAACGCCTGGTGCAAGTTGTTAAGCACCTTGTGGGAGCGCAAAATCGGATAGCACTTGCCGATACCGGTCAGGAACACAACTGCATTCTCCGGCGTATGTTCTTTGATATATTGCACGATCAGGCTGTCATCGTCATTCACCTTCATGGAGTTGGTCACTGCCTTGACGATACGCTCGATTCCTCGCTTTTTTTCAAAGTCATAGCACTTTTCCATAAAGTTTTTCTTTTCCAAAAAGTCAATGATGATATCATACAGGTCAAAGACCACAAGCTCAAAATCATCATCGCCCCGGTCGTTCTTATTTTTCAGATACTCTACACGCTCCCGAACTTCCAGTTCCTTTTCCGGTGGATAATCAAACACCCAATAGTTGACCTCATTTGCGCGGCCTGTTCCTTTTCGGAAAGACGGCTTATGGATTGCAAGCTCCATCTCGTCCAGTCTTTGGCTTAAATCCATTTCATCTTACCCCCGTCAGTGTTTTTACCATGATGCCAAGGTCATGGTCATAAAGCCAATGCTCAAATGCAATATCAAGAATTGGCTTCAGTATTTTTCTTGTGCTGTTTGCCTGGTTGCTTTCTAAAAGTCCTGCTTCATAAAGCTGTGTCTTATAGCAGGAACCGAGACGGCGCAGCGTATAGTCTTGAAGAGAAGCCACCTTCTCACTCTGTTCCTGCTTATTTTTGAAAAATATCCGGATATCTGCATCCGTCAGCTCATCGGAACCAAGAATCATTTTTTCCCGCACCACTTCATACACAAAATCAAAGAACAGCGTGTCATGCAAAAGAGCCGCAGTCAGCACAAATAATTTTTGTGTAGCAAGATCACTGCTCAGAAAGATTGGATAAAAGCTTTCATCTAATGTCTTGATACGGGCTGTTACGGTAGAATAAATCTGCTGCGCTCGTAGTTTTGTCGGTGCACCATAGATGTTTGTCTCTTCATTCAACTTTTTAATATCTGCAAAGCTCTTACCCTCGCTCAAAAGCTGCACGGTTTTCCGAAATTCCATGAACCAGAACGAAAATTTCACGGCTCCAGCACTATACGGTTTTCTTTCCATCTTCGTTCTCTCCATTTCCGGATTTTGTTTTAATGTATCTGCCGCTTTTGATTCTGGCATCCTTCGGCTTTTCGGCGTTAATAGGAATGACCCACTGATGGCCTAAACGCTCGGCACCATCAATTCGCCCTTCTGTGCATAATGTCTGTACTCTCCTTGTGCAGATGCCCCATTTTTCAGAAGCCTGCTTAATCGTCATGAAATCCATACGGAACCTCTTTTTCGATGTCTAAAGTCACTCGCAGCAAGTTAAAATTTCTCATTTATATTCTACTCCAAGAAACGAACAAAATCAATCGAAAGTTCTTCCAAATTTTGAACGATTTTTTAGAATCCACTCTTCTGCAAGCAGGGCTTTCGTGACACGAAAGCGATTTTCTGCTTGTTGGGGAAACTCCCCAATCCCCATAGAACGCTGCCTGCGGCATCGAGCTGCGCATCCGTTCCGGATGCTTTAACGGCAGTTCCTACCAAAGAAAAAAGCCCGGTGCAGCATGAGCATTACGCCCACACTGCACCGGACAATCCATCATCGACTGCTTTGTCTATTTTCTTCTTCCTGCCGCACTTCCTGCTCATGCAGCTGCTCTTTTTTCTGCTCGTCCTCTTTTAGGATTTCCTGCACAATCTTCTGTGCCACAAGCCAATCCTGCATTTCCGATTTGGTCTTGCGGTACTCTGCATAGGAGCTTTTCTTTCGTTCCAGGAGCATCGCATACTCTGCGTTCAGCTCACTGATGCGTGGAAGCTTTTTGTCAGAGCCGTTCTCCTTCTTATAGTCATCGAATGCCTTTTTCGCTGCGCTGCGTAAGGCCAGCGTATCCCGATGAGCTTCATAGAACTCCCGATTATAGCCGGATGCTTTATACGCGGCAAAAACATCTTTTGCCTTGGCATAATTGATTAGATGCTTCCGCAGCACCGACACTTCCGACATACGTGCCTCATCTGCCTTTACAGATTCCAGCAGCGCATCACATTTTTCAGAAATTCCATCTGCCTGTTCTTTCAGCTCTGCATAGCTCTTGATTCCATGCTCTTCCATGAACATCATAGCTTTTGCCATCTGCTTTAGATTAAAGACTTTCGCCCAACGCGCATACCCCGCGCCTTTGCCCGCTTGCATTTTGGCACGGACATCAATAAGGAACGACAGCTCTGCCTTTTGATGCACCTGTGCTGACCTTGCGCTTGTGCGGGTTTTCTCTGCAAATTTGCTTTTATGAACCGCATTCCCGGCAATCACTTCACAGAGTTCTTCAACCGAATATCCTTTGCCAAGAGAGCGGAAACGGGCAAATCTGGCATGGCCTTTTCCCCGCAGGGCAGGCTGTTTTCCATCTTTATACTCGTACCCTGCTTCCTGCAAAATTTCAATCAGTTCCCGGAAGTCTTTTGGTTTTCTTGCCAATGCTGCATCAATGGCCTCGCAGATTTCATCCCTCTGCGATTTTTTCTCCGGGTATTCTGTTCTCTTCTGCCGCTCTCCATAGGGTTTCCGGATAATGACCGACAACCGATGTTCCAGGCAGACGATATCACTGAGCCTTGCCAGCGCAAGACCGGATAAGCGAAAATCTCGAAATTTTCTGGTGCAGTCTAATGTAGTCGAATTGAAAATAATGTGGTTATGAATGTGCGCACGATCAACATGAGTTGCCACGATAAATGCGTGTTTTCCCTTGGTGAATCGCATGGCCGTCTCATACCCAACCTTGTTCGCCTCCTCCGGCGTGATTTCTCCGGGCTTAAAGGACTGCCGAATCTGATATGCAATCACATCATGCGCCTGGGTTCTTCCCGTGATATGCTCATACTGCCGTTTGGAAAGCAGGAATTCTTCATCACAGGTCTTTGCATCACAGGCATACGCGCTGATGTATTTTCCATCTTCCGTCTTTGCTGCATTCTCAGAATAATCAGTACGGTCAGCCAGACACTGCGCTACCGTCTTTCCTTTATTGATATGCAGCGCAATTAGTCTTGTAGCCGCCATTTTCATATTCCTCCATCTAAAAAGAGCTACCCGAAGGCAGCTCTTACCAATCTACTATTCTCATTTTAGCATCCGTTCCCGGTCATGAGCTCCCTGCAAATAAACGGCCTGCTTGATGATCTCTTCCATATCGAAATAGACGCACATGATGCTTTCGTACAGCTTCCACACATTAGATTCGCTGCCGCCCACCATCTCCATCAGCTGGTCTTCCATCTTCGATTGCTCAGACTGTTTTTCCTGATAAGCTGCCTCATCCACAAAATGATTCTCTCCATCTGTTTCCTCATACCGTAAATCATAATAATTTTTCATAAACTGAATATCCATCTAATACCTCCTCAAATTGTCAAAACATCCTCTACACGCTCACACAGCTGTTCCATCAGTTCCATGATGCCGCCCGCACCAACCGCAGCTGCGAACAGCCCCATCTCAATCAGGGTCAGCAGGAACACATCCGCCCAGCTCGCCCGAACCACAGAATAAATGCCGCAGCCAAGAACGAAAAGCATAACCGGCGAAAGTACCCACAGGGATAGCTGCATCAGCAGATTCCAGATAAAGCACAGAAATCGCAGCAGAAACGCAACTGGCAGCAAGAGGATTTTCAGCACCAGCTTCAACAAAAAACTTACGATCTTCATGGATTTCACCCCTTCGTTTTTCTTTTCATCTTCATTTTATCGTACCCGCTTGTCAAACACCACGATGTCAACAGGAAGACCTGCAAAAATATGTAATGACACAGACTGTTTCATCTGTGCCATGTGCAATAGAAATTCCGCACGTTTGCGCCGTCATCGAATACCAGAAAGCCTCTTTAAGATCAGCTTTTGCATCTCCCAGAGTTCATCCAGTCGCTTCTGCAAATCCCGGATATCCTCCGCATAGATGCTTCCAGATTCATTGGCGCGTTTTGCGTACTGGTTCAGGTTGTTGCTGCATCGGCGAAGAAGGGTGGATACCTGCGCCACATCCGACAAATCAAGATTTACGCAGTACCCGTCCATCGCCATCTTTCTCATATAGGCACCGGTATTCCGAATCCCCAATTCTTTCTGCTTTTCACGAATTCTCGCCAGTTCTTCCGGGTTTACCCGGACATTAATCCAGTGTTCCCGAACACTCATAGTGCCACCTCCTCATCATCTCGATGTGTCATCGGCGGAATGCGACCGGCACGGTCACGCAACTCTGCCAGGACAGACGGCTTTTCCGTTGTTTTTTCACGGTCAGGATCATCATTTCCACGGTCATCCATATTCAGCAGTGCGTCCAGTTCTGCCAGTCTTGCACTCTTTTCTGCCAGTTCAGCCTCCTGGGGGAACGGCTTTCCAAGCTCGGCCTGCGCAGTTTCCTGCTGGCTCCTAAGATTGTCCAGCTGCTGTTCCGCCTTCTCCAGCCTTGCAGGAATCCCGGCAAGAGCATTATCCAGACGCTGGATATTGCCCGCAGCACTGGTGCCGATGGGCACCCGGTGGGTCATCTCGCCTTTCAGCAGCACCTGATACTCTTTCTGGAAGCTATCAAATGACAACTCCATCTTGAAACCGCGATAGCTGCCAAGCGGCACCGGCTCCAAACTCTGATTGGCTTTACAGACCGCGAGGATTGCTTCACCGGCCTCGGCTTTTTCAGTAAAGCATGTGCCATTCACCTCCATGCCACAGAACCCTTCTTCCGGCAGCGGATGTGCCGCCACCGTCCGAATATCCGACTGAAAGCCCTTGATAAACCCCTGCGTTTTTTCAATCTGCGCAGGGAAATATTTCATCAGCTTATCCTCCAATCGGTACTGCTGGCTCTGATGGTCAGCTTTCAGCACCTTCAGCCTTGCAACATCTACATCCAAGTCCATTTTTTCCTTGATCTGCGGGTCTCCTGCACAAAGTGCCTTGATCTCCGCATAGGAAAGTGCCTGCTCATCCACATCGTCACAGGAACGTACCGGAGATTTGCTGGTCATAATCTGACTGATAAACTTCTGCTTATTCTCCAGTGTCTGATAGAGGTAAGCGTCAAAGGTTCCTTCCGTCACATACTGATAAACCTGTACCTCTTTGTTTCGGTTTCCCTGACGGATGATACGACCATTTCGCTGGGTCATGTCCGCAGGCCGCCAGCCCACATCCAGATGATGCACGGCCACCAGCCTGTCCTGCACGTTCGTGCCTGCGCCCATCTTCTGTGTCGAACCCAACAATACCCGTACCTGTCCGGTACGCACTTTAGCAAACAAATCTTTCTTTTTTGCCTCAGTATCGGCATCATGGATAAATGCTATTTCTTCTTCCGGCACACCGGACTGAATTAGTTTGGCGCGGATATCCTCATAGACATTGAAGGTTCCATCGTTCTTCGGCGTGCTGAGGTCGCAGAACAGCAACTGGGTCAGCTTATCCGACTGTCCTTCCTCATAAATCCGAAGCACATTCCGCACACAGGCGTTGAGCTTGCTGTTGGGGTCATCCGGCAGGAGCGGGTTCATCAACCGCTGATCCAATCCCAGTTTTCTGCCGTCCGATGTGATTTTCAGCATGTTATCGACCGACGGGTCTACCACACCGGAATGCACAGCCGCCGCCCGTTCCGAAAGCTCTGCCACCATCGCCTGCTGATGCTCCGATGGCTGCACCACCACGGTTTCAAACTTTGCCTCCGGCACCGGCAGATGCAGCTGATCGGAGGTCTTGATATCCGCCACTTCCTTGAACATGTTCATCAGCTCCGGCAGGTTGAAGAACTTTGCAAATCTTGTTCTTGCCCGGTATCCGGTTCCTTCCGGTGCCAGCTCAATGGCCGTGGTGGTCTCACCAAAGGTAGAAGCCCAGCTGTCGAAATGGGTCAGCCCTTTCTGCTGCAACGTGCCGTACTGGAGATACCGCATCATGGTGTAAAGCTCCGTCATGCTGTTGCTGACCGGGGTGCCGGTCGCAAAAATGATGCCGCGCCCGCCTGTCAGCTCGTCCATATACTGGCACTTCATAAACATATCCGAAGATTTCTGCGCTTCCGATGTGGACAAGCCTGCAACATTGCGCATTTTTGTGTAGAGGAACAGGTTCTTAAAGGCATGTGCTTCGTCTACAAACAGTCGGTCTACGCCCAGCTGCTCAAAGGTAATCACATCGTCCTTTCGGTCGGTTGCCCGGAGTTTATCCAATCTCGCCTCCAATCCTTTCCGGGTCTTTTCCATCTGTTTGATGGAGAAACGTTCGCCATTCTGGGATTTCATCTCAGCAATGGCGTTTTCGATTTCATCAATCTGGGCAGTCAAAATCCGCTCCTGCCGTTCTGCGGACACCGGGATTTTCTCAAACTGGGAATGCCCGATGATGACTGCATCGTAATCACCAGTAGCAATTCGTGCGCAGAACTTCTTTCTGCGGGCGGTTTCAAAGTCCTTTTTGCTTGCCACCAGCAATTTTGCACTCGGATACAGGCGCAGGAACTCATTTGCCCACTGAAGCGTCAAATGATTCGGAACGACAAACATGGATTTCTGGCACAGTCCCAGCCGTTTTGCCTCCATAGCAGAAGCTGCCATCTCGAAGGTCTTGCCGGCACCCACTTCGTGGGCCAGCAGCGTATTGCCACCGTACAACACATGAGCAATGGCATTCTGCTGATGTTCCCGCAGCCGGATCTCCGGATTCATGCCGCCAAAGCGGATATGGGAACCATCGTACTCACGGGGACGGGTACTGTTGAACAGCTCGTTATATTTTTCCACCAGTTCCGCACGGCGATAAGGGTCTTTCCACACCCAGTTCTGGAACGCATCCTTAATGGCCTGCTGTTTCTGCTGGGCGAGGGTGGTCTCCTTTTTATTCAGAACCCGCTTCTGCTTTCCGTCTGCATCCTCCACGGTATCGTAGATACGGATATCCCGCAGATTCAGCGTATCCTCCAGAATTCGGTAGGCGTTAGCTCGGCTGGTGCCGTAGGTCATATAGGCATGAACATCATTCCGGCTCGGTGTACTCTTACCAGTGATCTGCCACTCTGCCGTCATGGGGGAGAATTTCACTTCAATGTTCCGGCGCAGATAAAACGGCGGTTCAAAGGTTTCTTCCATAAACTGCTGGATATAATCTCGATTGACCCATGTGGCACCAAGGCGCACATCAATCTCCGACGCATCCAGGTCTTTCGGCTGTGCTTTCTTCAAATATTCCGTGTTTACCGCAAAGGCAGGGTCAGAAGCCGCAGCCAGTTCTGCCACGCGGAGTTTTTCCCGGACATTGCCGGACAGATATTCATCAGCCGTCACCCAGCCGGTTTCCTCGCCGCCCTGCGTCATCGGGTCTTTGAAAATGACACCATGCAGTTCCTGCTGGATTTTTTCAAATTCTCCCGGTGTACCTAAAAGCTCCGACATATAGGGCAAATCCACTTTGCCGCGCTCTCCGATGGAGATTGCCAGAGCCTCTGCCGGAGTATCTACGCTGGTAACAGCCCGTTCCGGTCGAATCGTCTGTTTGGTGAACATATCTGCCTTGGATTCCAGCCTGCCGTTTTCGTCTACGTTTTCCAGAGAGCAAAGCAGATAATAAGACGAATCTTCCGAAAAAGCCTGTGCATTTGCACGGGAATTGATAAGTCCATACTGATCGGCGAATCGGTCATAGACCACATTCAGTTCCCGCTGTTTCTGGGCAATCGCGTCCTCCGGATAATCGTTCAGCTGATAGTCGATCAGTTCCTGCACAATGGTACGAAGCTCCACCATGCCCTTGATCCTGCCGGTGGCTGTCGCAGAAAGGTCAGCCTTTCGCATGATGCTGTTCTCACGGAAGTAAACATCCCCATCCACCACCGCATAGGAGAAGTTCTTTACATTGGGGTCTGCCGGAATGGTTTCGCCCTGCAAGGACAGTTCTTCCTCCGGTGCCAGCTCCTGCGCTTCATAGTGACCGCCGATATGCTGCACAGCCTCATGCAGCTGGTCTCCCAGATCCTCATCCGGAATCGGAATGACCGTACATTCTTCCTTGCCGTACTGGGTACTTTCCGTTGTAATCTCACCCAGCACCATTTCCGGGTGGTCAACAAAATAGCTGTTGAGGGTAATACCCTCCGATGTCAGCCCCAGATGCACCCAATCCGGTTCGATATCAATTGGATGGTCTCTCTTTTGCAGAAAAATGATATCCGACACTACATCTGTACCGGCATTGGCACGGAATGCGTTGTTAGGAAGTCGAATGGCTCCCAGCAGTTCTGCCCGTTGCGCCAGATACTTTCGCGCGTCCGGATTCTTGGAATCCATCGTGTAGCGGCTGGTAACAAAGGCCACGATGCCACCGGGACGAACCTGATCCAATGCCTTGGCAAAGAAATAGTTGTGGATAGAAAATCCGAGTTTATCATAGGGCTTATCGCTGACACGGTAGTTGCCAAAGGGCACATTGCCCACGGCCAGATCATAGAAGTCGCGCCGGTCGGTGGTTTCAAAGCCTGCCACCTTGATTTCTGCCTGCGGATACAATTTCTGCGCAATGCGCCCGGTGATGGAATCCAGTTCCACACCATACAGTCTGCTTCCCAGCATGGAATCCGGCAGCATACCGAAGAAGTTGCCGACACCCATCGACGGTTCCAGAATATTGCCTTTCTCAAATCCCATACCGTCCAATGCCTCATAGATTGCACGGATCACGGTAGGGCTGGTGTAATGCGCATTCAGAGTCGAAGCCCTGGCTGCGGCATATTCTTCTTCCGTAAGAGCTGCTTTCAGCTCCTTATATTCGCCTGTCCAGGCAGTTTTCTCTGCGTCAAAGGCATCTGCCAGCCCACCCCAGCCGACATAATTGGCCAGCGTTTCCTGTTCCTCCGGTGTCGCATCCCTATGCTGATTTTCTAAGGCTTTCAGCGTGTAGATGGCATCCATGTTGGCACGGAATTTCTGCTTAGGACTGCCTTCGCCGAGGTGAAAGCTGTTGATGCGGTAGTTCTCCGCATGTTTTGCTTCATGCCCTGCCCGGAACGCTTCTTTTTTTCCAGAATTCAGATCAACCACCAGATTGTGCAGGTGAACATTTTCCTCATGCCCCAAAATTCTTGCCAGATTTTCCTTGCTTTCCGAGCGGAAGATCGGATACACGGAATCCGGGTCCCGAAGTTCCACATCGAAAAGCCCGACTTTTTCAATCGTAAATGCCTTTCCGTCCAGATACAGCGTATCGCCAACGCGATAATCCGGCTGCACCGGAGCTGCGGGTTCTGGCTGCACAGTTGCAGGCTCTTTTTCAGCCTCCATGTTCCTGCCGCGAATCTCCTGCAACGCCTCTGATGCACTCACATAATCGGCAAATGTCTGCACTTTTCCGTCCGAATATCCATAATACTCTTCTTTGACATAATCCCAAATGGCAAACGCATCTTTAGAATCCGGAAAGTTCTTGCCGGTCATTGTGACCACAAACCGTTCATCCGGTGCATAGCCAGACTCTCTGGAAAATTCGCTGGCGTGTTCCTGCATTTCCAGAACCAGAGGATCTGTCTCTGCATGAGCCGGTTCGTGTGCTTCTTCGGATTCCACATCCGGGAATGGAATGTCCTGCTGCAAATCCTGTTTGCTCTGCTCAACATAGAGCCAGTCTTTGGCTTCCCGTTCCTGAACTTTTTTAATCAACTGCTGCCGGTAGGTCTCTGCCTCCCATTCGCTGGTAAACTCTTCGCTGACACCATCCGGTTCCACATGAATGCCATCCTGAATATCATCCCAAACCGCATAGCCATCGTCAGTTTCCATCACGGTAAAACGCTGGGGTGCCGCCAGTTCACTCCGGGCATAGACATCCGCAGCCGTATTCAGCATCTTGTCCACATGCTCATTTCCGGTATCGTAGCGTTCCGGTGGCGTTGGCGGAAATACATGGGCGGCTGTCGGCATAGGAAGCGGCGCGCCGTATTCCTGCTCCAGCTTCCGATACTCTTCCATTTCCAACGCGGTCAGGTACTGATCATTTTCCACAAGCCGGTCTAACCGCTTATCCACCGCCGACCATGTGAGTCGCACTTCCCGGTCATGGTCATAATTGCGAAGCAGAATACCTCTTCCGTTATAATCGGCAAAACCGCGACTGCCATCCATAAAGGTATAGCTGTGGCCACCGAGACCGTATTCCGCTTTCAAGAATGCAGCTCGTTCTTTTGCGTCCCCTTGCTGCTGATACAGCGCATAAATACGGATCTTTCCGCCTTCAAAATTGGAGCCTGTCCGCAGCATCCGGTCGATTTCATCCTCAGAAATGACAAAAGCGGAGGGCTTTTCGCTCTCCGCTTCTTTGGCTGCATTTTCTGCCGCCGCATCAATTTTCTGAATCTGCTCTGCTTCGGACTGAAACAGACTCATGAAGTTTAACTGTTGATAAGTTCCGTCAGAATGACTTCCTCTGCCTGCGCTTTCAGCATGTTCATGTGCTGCACCCAGGCCATCTGGTTCAATTTCTTGTCCGGTGCCGGATTCGCTTTCAGAAGATCCGCCATCATCTGCTCCATCCGTGCGGTCGCGGTCTCCTGAATCTCCCACAGGTGCGGGTACAGCTTCTCGGTCAGGATCAGGTGATTGTACAGCAGCGTGTTGTTCTCCTGCAGAAACGCTCTGCGCATCCTCCCGTACTTGCCCAGGGGCTTCTGTTTCTGCACCGACAACTGGATGTCCGGAATCAGGTAATCGCCGTTCTTCGTGTAATTCAGCTCCATCATAGTTTTGGCTCCTTTCTGCCTGCTTATCTCTTTCATAGGTTCGGATCGTGCGTTCAATTTCCCGGAAGATCTGGCTGGACATTTCGCTGACCGCAGTTCCCAGCACATTGGCGGCAGCCTGCGTATTAAAATCAAAGATGTCCAGAAAATCCTCGTGCTCAAAATAGTCATCTGCATTGCCCACCGTCCGGGTAAAGACGGAATATGCGATGCTGACAGCGGCAGCTCTCTTAAAGGAAGCTCCGATGTTGAGTTCATCATATCCTTCCAGATAGGAATCTGCAACGATGTCACTGATCTGCCTGCGGTTTTCCTCCCAGTAATCCCTTGCAAGGCGTTCTGCCGCTTCCATGATATGATTTTCCAGAGACCCAGCACCGGCAGGAACATCAAATGCTGCATCCAGTGCGCGAATGATTGGCTGCTCATGCTCCGCATTCATTTTCCAGAGCTGTACCGGTCGGGAATTCTTCCGTTCTCCGGTATCTGCCACATCAAATACATACCGCAGTTTCGGCTGCTCGCCGCGCATGTCCAAAAGAGCAATGCCCTTGGAGCCACGCTTCACATAGCGGTTCATCCGATCATTCCAGAGATCGTACTCTGCACAGGCCGTCGCTTCTGGTCTCTGCTTATAGATCATCAGCTGCTCCGCAAAGGGATACTTATAAAGCCGTGCGGATGTGGTCAAAAACGCTGTCCACTGCTCTTTGCTGCCAGTGATCTGCGCCGCTGCTTCCTGCGCCATCTGCATATAATAAGCCGTTTTCGTCATCATCTGTATTCTTCCTCCTCTCCCTTATTCGTCCGGATATAAATCCAGTGCCTCATATTCTGCATCCGTCATCTCTGCCAGTTTTGCAAGCAGCGAGGCCGTCCACCTGCGCAGGTTCCTGTCTCTGCCCGTCAGACTTTTCTGCATCGTCTGAAGCTCTGCAATCAGCCCTGTCCGTGTGCCAGGGCTGTAAAGCATCATGAGCATCCATTCGTCATCCGTAAAACGCATTTATAACTCCTTTTCTTCGCAGCACCTGCGAGGCGGCGCAGGCGGCACAGCCTCCTGCTTTTCCTTCAGCTGATCCAGAACTGATGCTTTTTCCACCGGTTCTTCCTTCTTTCCGTTATTGATCACGCCGTCAATCATGCCGTAATCGTCTTCCATTGCCATTTCTGCGGCTTTCAGGTAATTCTCCGGTTTCAAAAATCCGGGCAGTTCCTGGAAGCCGATGGAATCCACATAGTGACAGCTTACAACACCATTCTGCCGTAAAGCCACGATGTCAGACACAGAAAGACTATGCCCAGTAAAATCATCAGGGCGGGAAACATTGAATTTCGCATACAGTTCCTCCAACATCGTATTCTGATCCTTGTAGGGAAGAAGCGGAGCCGTATACACCACCTCATAATGGTCAATATCCGGTTCCTGCCCCATCCGTTCCAGTTCGCGCATAGACGAAAAGCGTTCATATACCGTATCCTCGCTGCGGCGAAGCTGCAAAATCGCATACTGGTCGGTAGCACTGTCGAGAAATGCCATCATTCTTTCGTCCGGTGCCTGCGTTCCATGCACTTCATCCCATTTTTCAATTCTTGCCATCGTTCATTTCTCCCTTCTCCATAAACGGCAGGCCGTTTTCCTTTGCTTCCTGTCGCTGCTGTTCCCGCCGCTTTTCACTATAAGGCGGTCGGATACCGACGCAGCGTTTCGGAATCGTATAAGTGACCGACCCATGCTCCCGGTGCTCCAAAATAAACTGCTCCGGATACTGTTTTCGCAGTTCCCGAAGCTTCTTAATCAGGCGGCTGTCATGGGTGTAAATACTGGCGGTATCCAGTTCATTATCAAAATTGATGACGGTTTCCTGCTCTGCCTTCGTGAGCTTGTATTTCATCGCTCCGCCTCCTTCGCCTTAGCAGCTTTCACCAGCGTATCCGTTCTGGAAGATAAATCCGAGAGTTTACCCAGCACAGATTCTCGTCTGCTGATTTCTGCATCCTCTGCACGATCACAAAGTTCATCATAGTCAATCCGCGTCATGGTGCGTCCACCGAATCCATAATCCGAAAGGATCTGGTCTCTGGCTGCATTCATGCTGATTTCTGGGTTGTCGATCTGTCCACCGTCAATTTCAGTGAAGTCCTTATGATATAAGGTATAGTCGTAACCGTCCTCACAGGTCTGAATGGCAAGAAAGCCCTTGCTTCCCAAATCCCATGCGCTGCATTCTTCCGTAATCAGCGGCTCCGGGTGGCATGTACCGCCACCGCGTTCCAGCATTTCTGCCAGCTGACAGATGTGCAGAACATCATACCCCAGGCGCAGATGATATTCGTCCATATATTCACAGCGGGCCGAAAACTTCCGATTCGGATACTCGATCTCCACCGCACTGCCATCCGGAATTTTGAACCGATCCTCGTAGCTGCTGGTGATAAACCGGATATTTTTAGCATTCTCCAGCTCAGGATCAGCCTTTTTCATCTGCCAGAGAACCTTTCTGCCGCCTCGCATCTGTTCCAGCATCTCCGGAGCTACCGGCGCAACGGTAAGACCAGCAAGCTGGGGAATCTTCTGGAGTACTGCCATCCTCGCGCTTTCTTCCAGCGTAGAAAACGGCTGTTTATCCAACACATCCCAGCCAATGTGTCCCTCGGCAATCTGCACCTTGCTGCCCATATCAAAACAGTGGAACTCCACGCCGTCCTGCTTTTCCTGCAAGGAAAGCAGAGCGACATTATCCACCAGATAAGCTGCATTCATCATTTTCATGCTCATTTTTTACCTCCAAACTCCAGCTTAAATGCTGCAGCACCGTCCTCGCCGGTCTCTACATAAACGGTTGTGTCATAGTAACGATTGGACTTCCTGGAATAGCAATGGGTAAGCCGTGCTTTTCCCTGATTTACCAGTTGCTTTGCCAGTTCCTCTGTCATCTGCTTTCCCAGTGTCTGAAAGAATCTGTTTTCCTTCCAGAGTGCAAATTTACAGCTCTTATCCCTGCAAAACCATCCCTTTGCCGTTTCGCAGACATCGCTGCCGCAGGCCGGACAGGAGCCAATGACCTTGCGCTCCGGCTGCATCAGCACATCGGCGCCTTTCACAGCCTCGTAGGTTTTTACAAGTCCGCTGACCATGCTGCTGATTTCGCCCATAAAGGCATCGCTGTCATACTCGCCGTGTTCTATTTTCAGCAGTTTTTCCTCCCAGTCTGCCGTCATGGATGGGGACTGAATCTGTTCCGGCACCACCGTCACCAGCGCATTTCCCTTGTCCGTAGAGCAAAGGTATTTCTTTTTCTTATCGCCCCTGCGCTCGATAAAGCCTTTCTGCACCAGTTTTTCGATGATGGCAGCGCGTGTGGCTGGTGTGCCGATGCCTTTTCGCTCTACACCAGCCGGAAATTCATCCGAGCTGGCACTCTCCATCGCTGAAAGCAGAAGATCTTCGGTAAATCTCTTAGGCGGGCTGGTCTTGCCCTCTTTCAGATCGACACCGGCAAGTTCCAATGTCATGCCTTCCGAAAGCTCCGGAAGATCACCTGCCTCCGCATTCTTCTCAGCATCTTCAACCGGCTTTCCTGCATATTGCCTCCAGCCCATATCCGTGACTGTTTTGCCTTTCGTGCGGAACTTCTGACCGGCACACTCCGCTTCTACTATGGTTTCTGCATAGTGGCAGGGTGTTCCGACCGCACAAATCAGCCGCACCGCCAGCAGAGTAAGAATCGCTTGTTCTCCACTGGGAAGCGAGGAAATGTCATAACCCGCCGCTGTTTTTGTAGGGATAATGGCATGGTGATCGGTGACTTTCTTAGAATTGATGACCTGCGCTGCATTCACCGGTGCCGGTACATCCGCCTGAATCTGAAAGCTCTGCTGGATCACAGAAACAAGTTCCGGCACCAGCGGTGCCATATCATCCGTCAGATACCGGCTGTCGGTACGGGGATATGTCACGAGTTTCTTCTCGTACAGAGCCTGTGTGTAATCCAGGGTCTGCTGGGCAGTGAATCCCAGCTGCCGATTTGCTTCTCTCTGAAGCGATGTCAGATCAAACAAGGCCGGGGGCTTCTCTGATTTTTCTTTCTGCTCTACCTTGGTAATGATGGCACTTCCTGCCTGGCAACACTCTGCCACCAGTTTTTCTGCTTCTGCTTTTTCTTTCATTCGCTCACCGCCCGCTTGAAAATCCCGAAATTTTAATTCTGCCGAGTAGAACGGCTCCGGCTTGAACGCCCGGATTGCTGCATCTCGCATAACCACCATCGCAAGCGTTGGTGTCATCACGCGCCCCACATTCAGGGTCTGCCCATACAGACATGAAAAAAGCCGGGTGGCGTTGATTCCGACAATCCAGTCGGCTCGCTCCCGGCATAAAGCCGCCTCATATAAGGCATCATATTCTGTTCCCGGTCTGAGCTTCTGAAAGCCTTCCCGGATAGCACTGTCCTCCATTGATGAAATCCAAAGCCGTTCCACCGGCTTTTTGCAGCCGCACTGATGGTAAACCAGTCGGAAAATCAGTTCGCCCTCACGCCCTGCATCGGTTGCACAGATCAGACTCTCCACATCTTTCCGCTGCATGAGCTTTTTCAGGATTCCGAACTGCTTTTTCGTGCTGGCGGACACCTGATACTGCCAATGTTCCGGCAAAATCGGAAGATCATCATACTTCCACTTTGCATACTTTTCATCATAGGCTTCCGGCTGGGAAAGTTCCACCAGATGCCCCACACACCAACTGACAAGGTAGCCATTGCCCTCCATATAACCGTCCCCGCGCTGATCTGCCCCGATCACTTTCGAGAGACTCATGGCAACCGAGGGCTTTTCCGCTAATACAAGCTTCATTCGATACTGCTCCTTTCGCAAAAAAATTAGCAGCCAGGCACCGAAGCGCATGACTGCTATGTAAGGAACGGTATTCTGTTTTAGGTCTACAAACTGGGGCTTTTATGATCTTGCCACAGCTTATCAGTCTATGCACGTCAACTGTTGAAACCGCCGTGTACCGAACGGTACGCACGGTGGTGTGAGAGGACGGCGGCTAGTCACCGCCTCCTACTCGCTTGTGCCCATGTTGCGGCCCTCCACATCATCACTCCGCGCATGCGTTGTGCCTCGCCGCAACGCATTCTGCCCCTCGCTGACTCATCGCCAGGCATCGCTGATGGTGTTCGTCTGCCCATCCTCACTTCTGCAGTATCTGCTTTTCGTTCTCCTGCACACGCCGCTCGAGCGCTGTATACTGCCGGAGCTCGTCCTCGGTAAATCCCCGGAACTTCGCCTGCTCGTAGTCACGCTCCGCGGCCGCGATATCCTGCAGCACCGCATCCGACGCCGGCAGCAGCTCGAGACGAATCTTCCGCGGCTCGCGTTTTTTCTTCGTCATTCCGTTCGCGTCTGCATCCTGTGCCTCGCCACGCTTTCCGAAAAGACCGGTCGCCTCGGCTATTTCCGCCGCTTCACGTCGTTTCCTCGGCACGTCGACCACTTCGAGCATCCCGCGTGAGACCAGCTTCTGCAGCGCGGCGCGCAGATCCTCGCGGCTCATATGCATCAGCTCCGCGAGATCCTTCCGGCTCAGCGCCTTTCCGGCATCCTTTCGATCAGTCGCCTCCACGGCATCTTCCCGCGCAGGCATCTGCGCTTCAGCCCCTCGAGTGAGCGCCTTTCCCGCGTCCTTCCGATACAGCAGCAGCGACAGCTCCGCCAGCGTCATATCATACTTCAGCGCCACCGACTCGAGATAGCGCTCGAGCAGCTTCCGGTCGCGGTACTTCTCCACGATGATCCCATCCTCCGAAATCACCTCCTGCAGCGCCTGGCTCCGCTCCTCACCGAGCTTCTGCGTCCCCGGAATCGTCGCCGGGAACACGAAACCATCCTTCGCCGCATCCACTAGAAAATGATAGACCTGCAGCCGCTTCCGCTCATACGCATCCTCATCCAGCACATGCTTGAAGAAGTCGTTGTAGCACTCGAACATCGCGAGTTTCATCTCCACCGTCCGCGCGAAGCTGATCTTCTGATTCACCAGCGAACCCTTCGTCTTCACATAATAGTAGACCGGCGTCCGCAGCGCATAGAACGTCGTCGCATAGCGCACATACTCGAGATTAAACAGAAAATCCTCGCACCAGCTGAGCTTCGCATCCATCCGGATCCCGTGCGCCTCCACAAGCGAGCGCCGGTACAGCTTATTCCACAGCACCCCATAGTAGTAGTCCGCCGGGTTCTCCATCATGAAGCCAACGAACGCTTCACGCCCGATCACCTGGTCCGCGTCGATATCCCCCTTCCGCGACACCATCTCTCCGACGACACGATAGAAATCCGCGATCACCATGTCGCAGCCCGTCTCCTCGGCCGCCCGCACCATCAGCTTCGTCGCATCCGCCGTCAGCCAGTCATCACTGTCCACGAACTGCAGAAACGTACCCCGCGCCCGCGCGATCGCCTGGTTTCGCGTATCCGACACCCCCGTATTCTCCTTATGCACGACCACCACGCGCGCATCCGCCCGCGCATATCCGTCGCAGATCTCCCCGGACCGATCCTTACTTCCATCATCCATGAGGATCAGCTCGAAATCCCGAAACTCCTGATTCAGAATACTGTCCACACAGCGCGCGAGACTCTTCTCCGCGTTATACACCGGCACGATGATACTGACCTTCGGCTCCATAGGCACCTCCATCAAAAAACTACTTCTAGTTGTACCATAAAACCCTCCCGTTGACACTCGTATATTTCTGCTCACTTTTCCCGGGCCAATGTCTCGGCCCTCCGCCTGCTCACTCCGCGCCCACGCGTCCGCACCCTCCACCTTCTCACGTCGCGTCCACCCATTCGCACTCGTTGCCTTTATCGCGCCCATGCCTCCGCCCACTACCTCCTCACGTCGCATCGAAGCACCAATTCCCTCATGAAAATGTCATATTACAGCATAAATTCGCTCATGAAAGTGTAATGAAGCACGGATTATTCCCTCATGATCGTACGAGAACGGGTGTGAAGGGCGAAAATCCAGATACCAATATAAATACGTATTTGATGATTTATAGATATGAATAAATGCAGATCAAAATGCGCAGAATATGAGCACTTATAGACATTTAATCAACACTATATGAAAATATGCCTATTATTTTTGAGAGATGCTGGATGGTAAAATTCCGAGTTGTTGAGCTGTTCTTACTTTCTATTTTATCAGATATCGCCTACAGAGTCCATA
>ERZ779750.172-NODE-172-length-33017-cov-7.44069_pt1 | contig 33017 bp, 29 predicted proteins | sample MGYA00511071_ERZ779750 | MGnify/ENA primary metagenome ERZ779750 (study PRJEB29588, sample SAMEA2153740) | human gut metagenome | biome: human gut; feature: human-associated habitat; material: faeces | place: Denmark | collected 2008/2010 ... | reverse complement strand
AAAATTTTTTGAGTTTACACAGAGTAAATGACTAAAAATTTCCCCCGAACAATCCGTATTAGCTACCTGCTGAACAGTTATTTTTCAAGGTCTTCGCCGTTTTCCTGATTAACCCTTTTCGCCGACAGTTTGATTTTGCCGCGGTTATCGGTACCCAGACACTTGACCCAAATGGAATCGCCTTCTTTGTAGAAGTCGGAAACCGAAGCGATACGTTCGTTCTTAACCTCGGAAATATGAACCAGACCCTCGGTCGTCCCCAGGAAGCGGACAAAAGCGCCGAAATCCATAATTTTGGTAATCACGCCATGATAGATTTTGCCTTCTTCCGGTTCGGCAACAATACCCATAATCCATTCCAAAGCGGCCTCGCCGTCTTCTTTTTTAACCGAAGCGATTTTAATAACGCCATCGTCGGCAATATCGATTTTGGTATTGGTCTTTTCGGTAATTTCACGGATAACCTTACCGCCGGAACCGATGACTTCGCGGATTTTGTCAACCGGAATCTTAATCGCAATAATGCGCGGCGCACGGTCAGAAACATGCGGACGAGGCTCGGCAATCGCCTTGGCCATCTCGCCCAGAATATGAATGCGTCCTTCATGCGCCTGAGCCAGAGCCGTCTGCATAATTTCCTTGGTAATGGAAGTAATTTTAATATCCATCTGTAAAGCGGTAACGCCGTCTTTAGTACCGGCAACCTTGAAGTCCATGTCGCCGAGATGGTCTTCGTCGCCGAGAATATCGGTCAAAACCGCAACGCGGCCGTCGTCTTCCTTAATCAGCCCCATGGCAATACCGGCAACCGGTTTTTCCATCGGCACGCCGGCGGCCATCAAAGACATGGTTGTACCGCATACCGTTGCCATCGAAGAAGAACCGTTCGATTCCATAATTTCCGAAACGACACGGATGGTATAGGGGAAAGTATCCTTGTTTTTCGGCAGCATCGGATGAATGGCACGCCATGCCAGCTTGCCGTGACCGATTTCGCGGCGTCCCGGGCTGCCCATTCTGCCGCATTCGCCAACCGAAAACGGCGGAAAATTATAGTTCAGCATAAAGTCTTCTTTATACTCGTTCATCAAACCGTCGACAATCTGAGCATCTTCGCCGGTACCCAGCGTCGTAACGACCATTGCCTGGGTTTCGCCGCGCGTAAACAGCGCCGAACCATGGGCACATGGCAAGACATCGACTTCGCACTGTATCGGACGAACGGTTTTGGTGTCACGGCCGTCAATACGGTGACCGGTAGTCAAAACCTTTTCGCGGACAACTTTGTGCATCAGCTTTTCAATCGCATCGCCGACATAACGCATTTCCAGTTCATTTTCCGGATCAATGGTTGCCTTGACTTCCTCGGAAGCCTTGCCGACCAACTCGCCTCTCTTCAGTTTGTCGGTTTCTTTGAAAGCTTCTTCATATTTGCCGATAAACTCTTTTTCAATACGGGCGTACAAAGCGTCAAACTCCGGCGGAAACGCGGGAGCTTCCCAAGCCGGCTTACCGGCTTCAGCCTTCAGCTCGTTAATCATCTTGATAACCGGCTGGAAGCTTTCAAAACCGAACATAACCGCATTCAGCATGGTTTCTTCGGAAAGCTCGTTCGCTTCCGATTCAACCATCAAAACGCCTTCGGATGTACCGGCAACAGAAAGTTCAAGCTGCGTGTCCGGCATCTGTTCAAGCGTCGGATTCAAAACGAACTGGCCGTCGATATAACCTACTTTGGCAGCACCGATAGGGCCCAGGAACGGAATCCCCGAAATCGTCAGCGCGGCCGAAGCGGCAATCATTGCCGGAATGTCGGAATCCGTATTCTGATCATGCGACAGAACCGTGCAGATAACCTGAACTTCGTTTTTAAAGGCATCCGGAAACAACGGGCGTATCGGACGGTCAATCAGACGCGAAATCAGAACTTCGCGTTCCGAAGGCTTGCCTTCCCTTTTCATAAAGCCGCCGGGTACCTTGCCGGTTGCATAATATTTTTCCTGATAGTTGACGGTCAAAGGGAAGAAATCCTGATCTGCCTTTACCTCTTTCGCGGCGCAAACGGTCGCCAGCACCTCGGTTTCACCATAAGTAACCAATACGGCGCCCTCGGCCTGTCTTGCTACCTTTCCTGTTTCTAAAACTAACTTGCGTCCGCCCCATTCCATTTCCTTGCGGCACACTTTAAAATCGATCATAAAATCTTCCTTTCATCTATTCTCTTACAATCCTCACCCGATTCCCCATGAACCGGGATTTTCTACCGATTGCCGGTATCCCCGGCAATAAAAGCAATGCGGAGCACCATTGCCCCGCATGCCCGAATTCATCGCACCCCGGCGCAACCGCCGACAAAAATACGGTGCAAAGCATCGGCCTCATGCCGATAAACGAAACGGAAAAAAAGAACAGAAAAAGCTGCCGCGAACAAACCCGCGCAAACCTTTCCGTTTCTTATTTTCCGCTCCGAATACCGCATAAAGCCAGTTTTTACTTACGCAGATTCAGTTTTTCAATAATGCTCTGATATCTCTCTTCGCTCTTGGATTTCAAATGATCCAAAAGATGGCGGCGTTTACCGACCATTTTCATCAGACCCAGACGGGAGTGCAGGTCTTTCTTGTGCGTATTGAAATGTTCAATCAGATTGTTGATCCTGGTTGTCCAGATGGCAATCTGTACCTCGGCCGAACCGGTATCGCCCGGTTTGGTGGCATAAGCTTTGATAATTTCCTGTTTCTGTTCATTCGTAATCGACATCATATTTTCCTTATATTTAAAGATTAAACACGCGAACCGGCGCAATTTTTCTATTGTCGATTCGCACTATCGCAACCATCTTGCCGCTGCAGACCGCCACGGCGTCATACGCGTCGGCGTTTTCGATTCCGTAGGCACGGGGCGAAAGCCCCTGTCCCAGCTTAAGCTTGGCTGCATCCGCTTCCGAAACGGCAATAACCGCGATGTCGCGCAGATATGTTTCTATCGGAAGCAAAACTTCGGTTAGGGTGTCAATATGCACCATATTTTTCAAAGTTTCAAGTTTTATTGCATCTTTAAGGTCAAATTTGCCGCATTTTGTCCGCCGCAGTTCTTTCAGATGTCCGACGGTACCCAGCCGCAGGGCAATATCCTGCCCAAGCGTGCGCACATACGTTCCCTTGGAACAGCTTACCCGAAACTTCGCCCGGCTCTCGGGAAGTTCCTCCAGCAGCTCCAAAGCATATATTTCAACCATACGCGAAGGCATTTCCACGGCCTCGCCTTTCCGGGCCAGAGTATAAGCGCGCTGTCCGTTGATTTTTATGGCCGAATAAACCGGCGGCACCTGCTCAATCCTGCCGATAAAAGACGGCAGCACCGCCAGAATTTCTTCCCGGGAGGGAATTTTCTCGCTTGCAGCAATCACATCGCCTTCGGGGTCGCCGGTCGAAGTCGCTTCGCCCCACTGCAACACGAACTCATATTCCTTATCAGCGTCGATCACATACGGAATCAGCTTCGTCGCCTCGCCGAAAGCCACCGGCAACACACCGGTCGCAAACGGATCCAACGTGCCGCAGTGGCCGTTTTTGCGGGCATTAAAAAAACGCCGCGTAAAATTAACCACGTCGGTTGAACCCGTTCCGCGCGGCTTGTCCACAATCAGCCAGCCGTTGACGTCCTCTCCTCTTTTATGCCGTCCCATAACTCGTCTTCCCTAAAATTTCCTAGAGCTTACGCATAAATCGGCCCGTTGTCAAAAAGAAAAGCTCCGTATCCAAAGATACGAAGCTTTTTAATTCAAAAAAATTCAAAACTTCCAGAAAGGCCAAAACCAGTGCCTGCTCGGACGATGCTTATAAAACATCACGCTCAGCCGATATGGCTTTTCCTTAATAACAACCCGATAAACGGCGGTTTCGTTTTCAAAATACCAGTTGCCGTTTTTCTTATAACCGGCATCAAATAACTTTCGTCCGGTTATCTTTCCGTTGGAATTGAAAAAATAAACCACAACGCCCTGCGCATATTCGTAAACCTCAAAGAAAAAGGCTCCCGCATAATCGATTCGCACCGCCGGTTTAATCTGCAAATAGGAACCGTTACAACGGATAAAAGTCCACACGCGGTTTCCGTCGCTGGCCGTAATAAAATGCCCTTTCTGCCAAAACTCGTCAATATCGGCAGCTTTTTTCCAGTCTCCCAGATAAAGCGCCAGGGTACTGATATCATTCTGCCGGTCAACTTTCAAACCGTCATAGCGTTCAATGACATCCCAACCGAAAGACCTGGATTGAAACTTTCTCACTTCGCAAACCTTACTTCCTTCGGATTTGCTTTCTTTTAATAACTCTTCCATAATTTGTATTTTTTTATAATAATCTCAAAAAAAAACGAACTTTTTATATAACATATTTTTCCGGCTTTGACCAGACAAAAAAACCCGTAACTTTCCGAGACACGGAAACAAAAAGGACAACCTGCCGGCTGTCCTTTTTCAATCATGATTTCTTCAAATCTTGCGCTACTCGCGGATCACGCAGCAGACGCTCCATTTTGTCAACCTCGGCAAAACTGGTGTCTATGCGAAAATTCAACTCCGGCACATAACGAAGCTCCATCTTTGCGCCGATGATTTTGCGGAAATGATTGGCCGCCAGCTGCAAAGCTTCGCGAACTTCCTCGTTTTTCTCGTTAACCGAAGTAATGAAATAAACATTGGCATATTTCAAATCAGGCGAAACCCTGACCTCCATAATCGTAACCATGGCGTCAATCCCTTCCAGATTGCGCACCAGTCCGCGCTCAATTTCTCCGGCCAGAATCTTTTTAATTTCCTGTCCCACTCTCAACTGTCTTTGTGACGGTTCTTTCTCTGCCATATCCTTATCCTTTCTGTACAACAATCCAAGCCTGACGCAAAGCGGAACGCCGACCGTATCCAAAGCCGGCCCATGCCCCTTCGGCACATGGGTCCGCCTTTGGCAATCGGCGCCTGCTCTGCGGTCTTTCTACAGCTTTGCCGCAATAGATTCGATTTCGTAACACTCGATAAAATCGCCGACCTGAATGTCATTGTAGTTTTCAAAACTCATACCGCATTCATAGCCTTCCTTGACTTCCTTGACGTCGTCTTTAAAGCGCTTAAGCTGTCCAAGCGAACCGTCGTGAATAACCACATTGTCACGCAGCAGACGAACCTTGGCGCCGCGTTTGACCATGCCTTCGGTAATCATGCAGCCGGCAACCTTGCCGACGCCGGTAATGTTAAAGACATTGCGGATTTCGGCATAACCCAAAATCTTTTCTTTCAGTTCAGGCGACAACATGCCTTCCAGCGCTTTCTTAATGTCATCGGCCACGTCATAGATAATCGAATAATAACGAATGTCAACGCCGTCCTGACGTGCCATGTCGCGGGCATGCGGAATGGCACGGACGTTAAAGCCGATGATAAAGGCGTTGGAAGCCTTGGCCAGCGTTACGTCGGAATCCGAAATCGGACCGACGGCCGAATGCAGAATCTGAACGCTGACTTCATCGTTTGAAAGCTTGGTAATCGTGCCTTCAATCGCCTCAATAGACCCCTGAACGTCAGCTTTGATGATGACCGGCAGATGTTTGACCTCGCCGGATTTAATCTTGTCAAGCATCTGTTCCATAGCCGACTTCGCGCTCTTGACCAATTTGGCGTCGCGTTCTTTGCGAATACGGTAACCGGTAACTTCTTTGGCCTGGTTTTCGTCGGCGACGACAATAAAATCATCGCCTGCGGCAGGCGTACCCTGCAGGCCGAGAACCTCTACCGGCGCTGCCGGACCGGCCTCGTTCATTTTTTTGCCCATTTCGTTAAACATGGCGCGGACACGGCCCCACTCTTTGCCGGCAATAACGATGTCGCCGATGTGCAGCGTACCCTTCTGAACCAGAACCGTCGCAACGGAACCACGGCCTTTTTCCATCTTGGCTTCGATAACCGCACCCTCGGCTTTACGATTCGGATTGGCCTTCAAATCCAGAATTTCGGCCTGTAACAAAATTGCCTCGACCAGCTTGTCGATGTTAATCCGCTTCTTGGCAGAAACCTCGGCGCACAGACTTTCACCGCCCAGTTCCTCAACGGCAATGCCGTGCTGCAGCAAAGCGGTCTTGACCTTCATCGGATCAGCGCCGGGCAGGTCTATTTTGTTAATCGCTACCACAATCGGCACTTCCGCAGCCTGCGCATGACGGATAGCTTCAACCGTCTGCGGCATAATACCATCGTTTGCGGCCACGACCAGCACGACAATATCGGTTACTTTGGCGCCGCGGGCGCGCATTTCCGAAAAAGCCTCATGTCCCGGCGTATCAATAAACGTAATTTTGTCACCGGTTTTGACCGTAATCTGATAAGCGCCGATATGCTGGGTAATGCCGCCGGCCTCATGCGACGCCACGTTGGTTTCGCGCAAGGCGTCCAGCAGCGAAGTCTTACCGTGGTCAACGTGTCCCATAACCGTAACCACCGGCGCTCTCGGCTGCATCTCTTCGGGCCTGTCCTCTTCGCCTTTAAGGCCGAGTTCGACGTCGCTGTCGGAAACGCGTTTGACGCGATGCCCCATTTCTTCGACGACAATCTGCGCCGTATCGCCGTCAATCGGCTGGTTAATTGTTGCCATCACACCCAAAGCCATAAGTTTTTTAATAACGTCGGCACCTTTTTCGGCCATGCGGTTTGCCAGTTCCTGAACGGTAATAATTTCGGGAACGACCACGTCCTTAATAATTTTCTCCTGCGGCTGCTGAGGCTGAACCGGCTTCGGCTGTTTCTTCTTGAAACGACGCCGGGGGCCGCCGAAACCGTAATCGTCGTCATCGTCGTCAACCGAACCGATGCTGTGCAGATTGACCTTGCCGCCGCGGCGTTGCGGTTCGAAACTGCGCTTCATGATTTTCTTGCGCTCCTGTTCAAAAGCCTCTTCACGGCTCAGCGACTTCTCGGCTACTACCGGTTTCTTAAATTTCTTACTGTGATAATCGTCTTCATCATCCTCTTCGTCATCGTCATAATCTTTGGACTTTTTGACTTTGAACTTATCTTCGGCGGCCGGCTCTTCTTTTCTTTCCGGCTTAACCGGCGCGGAAGCTTCCGCGGCTTTGCGCTCGGCTTCCTCCTGCTCGCGTTTCAGGCGTTCCTTTTCTTCAAGTTCTCTCTGGCGGGCACGTTCCTTTTCGCGCTCCTCCTCTTCCTGACGGCGGCGGGCTTCATGCTCCTTGGCTTCGGCAATCAGCTTAAGCTTCTGCGCCGTCACTTCGTCGATCTCAACCTTCGGCTCGGCAGCAGCCGCCGGATTGATTATTCTTTTCTTGCGAACTTCGACCTGCACGAATTTTTTGCCGTCATGGCTGTGCGACCTGGAAGCGTCGCCGATATTCTTAAGTGTAAGTGTAGATTTGCCCGATAATGTGAGTTTATTGTTTGCATTATCTTGTGTCATTCTGTTTGTATCTCCGTACTCTTTTCAAAATTTATGAATTCAAAAACCTTTGCAGCCGAACCAAATCGGTATGAACCAGTTTCGCCATATCGCCTTTCAGCAGCGCCGCATGAACCGTATTAACCCTGTCTAATGCCTTATTCAACTCCTCAACACTGTATAAAGCGAAAATTTCCAGACCGTTGGCCAAAGCCGTAATTTTCTGATGTCCGTCGGCGCCGGCGTCCGCAGCTTCAAGCAGAAAGGCCGCCTTGCCGTGTCTGATTTTTTCGCCCACTTTTTCAAAACCGGTAACAAAATCCCCGGCTTTCTTTGCCAAACAGATTGATTCCAAACCTTTTTTTCTCAGGATATTTTCCACGGTTTGAACCAATTCCGCACTAACTTTAGCGTTTTTTTTCACAGCTTTTGCAAACAAATTCTTTTCCACTGCCTTCTGCAACGCTGTTTTGGAAACCGAAACATAAATCCCTTTCCCCGGCAGTTTTTTCTTAAAGTCGGGAACAACCTGATTGTCCGGCGCCAGCGTAAAGCGCAAAAGCAGCTCTTTTTCCTTAACCTCGCCGCAGACAATACATTTGCGATTTTCCGTTTCCTGTTTCATTTTCATTTCAACCCAACAACAAAAAAGCATGAAGAACTGAGATTAAAGGAACTGACGGAGTAATTTCCGGGGACGGAAAAACCGCGTGAATTTTTACCGACCCCGTAAAATCGCTCCGGGTGCCTTATAAGCTCGTTTCTTCCGAGAACCAGTGCTCTCTGGCCTTCATAATAACTTTGTTCGCTTCGACTTCGGAAAGAACGTTTTCACCGAGCATTTCCATCAGTTCGTCGGCAGCCAGATCGGCCAAGTCGTCAAGCGTCTTGACACCTTTGCCGGCCAGCGTCAGGATCATGTCCTGATCCAACCCTTCAACAGTTTTCAACTGCTCGTCAATACCCAGCGTCTTGCTCTTTTCGGCAAATTCTTCATTGCGCTTGGCAATAAAGTCTTTGGCGCGTTTCTGAAGCTCGGCGGCAACGTCTTCGTCAAAACCTTCGATTTCGGCCAGTTCGGTCAGCGGAACCAGCGCAATTTCGTCAACGGTCGAAAAACCTTCGGCAATCAGCAGATGCGCAATCATCTCGTCAACATCCAAAGCTTCGATAAAGCGCTGCGAACGAACCTTGTTTTCATTGGAGCGGCGTTCCTGTTCCTGCTCTTCGGTCAGAACGTCAATATCGCAGCCCAGCAGCTGGGAAGCCAGCTTGACATTCTGGCCGCGGCGGCCGATGGCCAGCGAAAACTGTTCCTGCGGAACAACCGCCTCAATACGGTTGTTTTCCTCGTCCAGAACCACCTTGGTAACTTCGGCCGGCGACAAGGCGCTGACAATGTACTGCGCCTTATCCTCGGAATAAGGAACAATATCGATTTTCTCGCCCTGCAGTTCGGTAACCACCGCCTGTACGCGAATACCGCGCAAACCGACGCAGGCGCCGACCGGATCAATCGTCATATCGTCAGTTTTAACGGCGATTTTGGCTTTTGACCCCGGATCGCGGGCAACGCCCATAATTTTGACAATGCCGTCATAAATTTCCGGAACTTCCTGCGTGAACAGCTTGGCCATAAATTCCGGACAGGTACGGGACAGAAAAACCTGCGGGCCCTTGTTTTCGCGGCGAACGTCCAGAACATATGCGCGGACGCGGTCACCGTTCTTAAACTTCTCCCGCGGAATGATTTCGTCGCGGCGCAAAATGGCTTCGGTTTTGCCGATGTCCAAAATAACGTTGCCGAACTCGATTCTCTTAATCGTGCCGTTGACAATCGTGCCGATTTTTTCCTTGTATTCCTCAAACTGCTTGTTGCGTTCGGCATCGCGGACTTTCTGCACAATTACCTGCTTGGCGGTCTGAGCGGCAATGCGGCCGAAATCAATCGGCGGCAGCTGGTCAATGATAAAATCGCCGACTTTGGCATTGGCGTCGTACATTTTGGCATCTTCCAGCGTCAGCTGCGTAACTTCGTTTTCAACATTTTCCGGACCCTCGACAACCTCACGGTAACGAGCCAGCGAAATAGCCCCGGTCTTGCGGTCGATATTGGCGCGGATGTCATGTTCAAAACCGTATTTGGAACGACCGGCCTTTTGAATGGCCACTTCCATGGCGGTAAACACGTCTTCCTTGTCAATGTTCTTTTCTCTGGCCACGGTATCGGCCACAAGAATAATTTCGGGTCTGGGCATACTTTCGATATTTTGCATTTTGTCCTCTTAATTAAGTCGGTTATGAATAAAGTTACAGTTCGATTTCCGGATGAGTCTCCTCGTACTTGGCAAGAAGCTCGTCGGTTATCAGCAGTTTGGCTTTCGACACGGCGGCAAACGGAATAACCCATTCTTTGCCGTCCATGTCAAAATGAATGTTTTCCCTGTCGTCGACAGAAATGATTTTTCCTTTGAAACGTTTGCGGGCATCAACCTCGGACGAAGTTTCGATTTTTGCGTCATATCCGGCAAAACGCTGAAAATGTTCCAAAACTGTCAGCGGCCGGTCAAGCCCCGGAGAGCTGACTTCCAGATTATACTGGTCTTTGATTGGGTCTTTCTCGTCCAGAATTTCCGAAACCGCACGACTGACCGTCGCGCAGTCCTCAACCACGATGTCGGTGCGATCCTTGCGCTCAATCATAATCTGCAGGGTCGGATTCTTCTGTCCGATGGTTAAAATGCGGACCACGTCAAAACCCAGACGGTTAATCTCCGGTTCCAGCATGTCCTGTAAAGGGTGTTTGCTCTGCATTTTTCGTTTTCCTTAACAAAAAAGCGGGGCTTTCGACCCCACTTTCCAATAATTTTTCCTGATATTGTCAATAGATATACCACATCGTCAGAAAAAATCCAGCATTTTTTTATCAAAAAAAACACCTATTTGCACATTTTAATGCTCGCTACCGGAAGCTTGCAGATTTTAATCTGCATTCTGCCCGACCTGGTAATTTTGCGGCTGAACAAAAAATTCAAAAACGATTCGCGATACATAACCGGTTTAAGACGCTTATGTTTTTTCCGGTTATAAACCAGCATGGACGGACTCACAACATTGGCGTAAACCCTTTTTGCCCCGGCATATTTCCGATTCAGATATTCGATTCCGTCCGTAAACCGCTGTGAAAGCCGGCCGCGAGAATAATGCTGACAGGCCAGAGGCACGACACAGGACCTTATGCCGTAATTTTCCCTTGCGCCGATAGAGAGTTCCTCGCCATACAGATCAAAAGTCAGATTCTCGTCAAAGCGCAAATTGTACTCTTTTATCAGACAAGAGTGAACAATCAGGCACTGGCAGTCAAAAGTGTCAACTTCCTGCGACGAAAAAATCGGTTCGCCCCGGACAATCTGTTCCGAACCGTCTTTCTGCGATTCGCGGATGCACCCGGCAAACTGTTCATATACCGACCGTCCGAAACGAAAGGAACGAATGCCTGCCACTCCGTAAAGACGGTTTTTATCCAGCCGCTCCAGCAGCGGCTGCCAGGCTTCGCGGACTTCCCAGTCCTCATGGCAGAAAATCAGCCAGTCTTCGTCGGCAAAATCATATCCGTTTAAAAACTGATTGTATCTGGCGGCAATGCCGAGATTTTCCTGCCGGTTGTCAAAACAGGAAAAGTCCGCACCTTTGTTGAACGGATTGTTTCTGACCAGCCGGTCATACATCTCAAAGTCCCTGACCACGGAAATGATTTTCATACGCCCTTCTCCATCAGCGATCTTACCGGTCCAGCAAAACGTCCGGCAACATAGTCTTCCGTCGCATCGTCGAAGGCGTAATCTTCTTTTTTGATGGTATATTTGAAATATGAGTCGGCCAAACCTCTGGCAACTTTTGCCTCATATTCCTCATACGACTTACAGTAATAATGGTTCAGTCTGATTTTATCAATGCTCTGCACAGCCGTAACCGGTCCGACAACTTTTTCGAAATTTTCATTTACCGCATAATTGCCGCCCTTGTATTCGCAATAATGAGGATTAACGCAAAGGGCAACTTTTCGGGGATTAATCACCGATTTCACATGCAGGTTTTTCGGATGAAACTTTCCGTGAACCGTACGGTAATTTTCCAGAACCAGACCTTCGGGCTTTTTAAGCAAACCGCCGTAGTCGTACATAACCCAGTTTACCGCAAGCGCCGCATACTTTTCATAATCTTTCAGAAATTCCGAAATTTTTTTGTTTCCGTTGACAATCATAAACTCGTCTGCATCAACAATCATCAGCCATTGCGTTTTATAGCGCAGACGGCTCAGCGCATCGTTATAAGCCGGCACCTGTTTTGCCTTTCCGGGACAATTGATTATCTCCACAATTCCCGCCGAGACAAAATCGGACAGAACCTCTCTGAGATTGTCTTCGCTTTCATTGTCGTAAAGGTAAAATTTCTCAACGCCGTTCAGATAATAGAAACAGACCCATTCTCTGATATACGGCGCCTCATTCTTAATAATCGCGGCCAGCGACAGATATGCCGGTTTTTTAACACCCGGCAGCCCCAGCTTCGCCGCCCAAAACTTCAGCCTGTCCGCAAACCCGGCCCGGTTTTGCTTCCAAATGCTCTTGTACAATTGGCGCGCGTTGGGAAAATATCCTTTCCGCCGGCCTTCTCTCTCATAATGAACCAAAGGGCAGATTCCGGCCTCGTTGACCTCCGGATAAGTATTGAGATAAAATTCATGATCAAACTGCATGGACGGGCGAAACCCTTTCTTCCAACCTTCCTGCAAATAGTGTCTGGCCGGCGCCAGACCGCTGCCGGCCGCTTCGGGATAATTTCTGAGATACCATTTTTCCCTGAAATATCCTGACTTTTCAATCAAACGCTCATCATCGGTTACTTTTGTCATTTGCCTGCCGTTTACAATTATTACGTAATAGATTCACACATACACGATTTTATAATTTAAAACAACTAAAATAATGCCTGGCAAAAATTTTGTATAAATCCTGTTGTACTTTTTCGCAGACAAAAAAAAGCCGCCCGGCACCGGACGGCTTTTTACGAAAAACGGTTTCGTTTTCGTCTAAATCATCGCCATACCGCCGTTGATGTTAATCGTCTGGCCGGTAATGTACTGGGCTTCGTCAGAAGCCAGAAAAGCGACAACATTGGCAATATCCTGCGCTTCGCCGAGCTTTCCTTCCGGAATTTTGGCCAACAGCGCCGCTTTGACGTCATCAGGCAGAACATCGGTCATCGGTGTTCTGATAAAGCCCGGCGCAATCGAGTTGACGGTAATGCCGCGGGAACCGACTTCCTGCGCCAGACACTTGTTCATGGCAATCATGCCGGCTTTGGAAGCCGAATAGTTGGCCTGTCCTGCATTGCCGGTAACGCCGACAACCGAGGCAATGCCGATAATGCGGCCGAAGCGGCGCTTCATCATGCCGCGAACGGCAGCTTTGGCCAGTTTGAAACCGGCAGAAAGGTTAACGTCCAGAACCAGCTGCCAGTCTTCGTCGCTCATGCGGATAAACAGGTTGTCGCGGGTCAGGCCGGCATTATTAACCAGAATATCAATGCGGCCAAGCTTTTCCTCAACCTGAGAAACCAGATTTTTAACGTCTTCGGGATTAGTCAGATTGGCGGTAAAAACTTCGACGCGGTCACCGAGTTCGGCCTTCAGCTTTTCCATCGGTTCGGCACGCATGTCGGTCAGCGCCAGCGTTGCGCCCTGCTTATGCAGCGTACGGGCAATTTTGTCGCCCAGACCGCCGGCGGCGCCGGTAATAAGAGCTACTTTATCGTGTAATTCAAACATGTTAATCTCCTTTATAAATTCTTGGCTAATTCTTCGATTTCAGCGGCCGATCCGACTGAAAAGGCATTCATTTCCTTGTCGCTTCTTTTGATAATATTGGCAAGCACTTTTCCGGCGCCGAGTTCGGCCACGTCGGTAACGCCCTGCTCCTTCATATACATAACGCTCTCCCGCCAGCGAACCGAACCGGTTACCTGTTCGACCAGGCGTTTGACGATTTCCTTGTGATCCGTAATCGCGCTGGCCAAGACATTGGCTATCAGCGGAATCTGGGCGTCGCGAGCCTCAACCTGCATCAGGGCGCGGGCCATAACTTCGGCAGCCGGCTGCATCAGCGGGCTGTGAAAAGGCGCACTGACCGGAAGTTTGATACATCTTTTGGCACCGAATTCAGAAGCAATTTCCACCGCTTTTTCAATGGCTTTAAGATGCCCGGACAAAACGACCTGCCCATCGGCATTGTCATTGGCGGCAACACAGAGGTTGTCTTCGTCGGCACAGGCTTCCGCCAGAGCCTGAACGTCCTTAAATGAAACGCCCATAACGGCGGCCATGCCGCCAACGCCGACCGGCACCGCCTTCTGCATGGCGTCGCCGCGAATGCGCAGCAGTTTGGCCGTATCCTCAAGCGAAAAGACGCCGGCTGCGCAGGCTGCCGAATATTCGCCGAGCGAATGACCGGCAACAAAAGCGGCCTTATCTTTCAGTTTAACGCCGAAATCTTTTTCCAGAACGCGCACAATCGCCATAGAATTGGCCATCAGAGCAGGCTGGGCATTGGCCGTAAGCGTCAGCTCGTTTTCCGGTCCTTCGACCATCAGTTTGAACAAATCCTGAGAGAGGGCGTCGTTGACTTCCTGAAATACCTCCTTGGCAGTTTTAAAATTCTCTGCCAGTTCTTTTCCCATACCGACAAACTGTGAACCTTGTCCGGGAAATACAAATGCATATTTCATTGAATAAACCTTCAAATTATTAAAATATCGGGATTCAGGTTTAAAGAATATTGCTCAAAAGTCAAGTTTTTAAATCCCGGACATAACGCCACGCTCTTGCATAATTGCCCGCAATCTGTTACAATGTCTTGTTTTTTGAAAGAAAAGGTTATGCACAAAGTCTCCGTCATCACGCCGGTTTACAACTGCGCGCAATATCTGGAAGAAACCATCGCTTCCGTCCGGGCTCAAAATTACGCCGATTGGGAACTTATCCTCTGGGACGACGGTTCGACCGACAAAACCCCGGAAATCTGCCGTAAACTGGCGGAGGAAGATTCCCGTATCCGTTTTTTCCGCAGCGAAAAAAACCGTGGCGTCAGTCTCAGCCGCCTTTCCGCCGTCAAACACGCCGAAGGGCGTTTTCTGGCCTTTCTGGACGGCGACGACGTCTGGTCAAAAGACAAGCTTTCGACACAGGTAATCTTCATGCTCAAAAACAAATACCCCATTTCGCATACCGAATATGCCTTTATCAATGCCGAAGGAAAACTTCTGCCGCGCGGACACCTTAAAGTTGACAGGGAAGTTGACCTCAAAAAGCTGATGAAGACCACTCAGCTCGGCCTGTCAACCGTAATGGTCGACCGCCGGCAAATTGGCAAAACCGTGCCCTTTCCCGAAAAAAGAACCCTTTCCGAAGATACGGCTGCATGGATGTCACTGATGCGCCGCGGTTTTAAATCCTACGGCATTCCCCGGGTTATGATGCTGTATCGCGTCCGCAGCAGCCAGCTCAGCGGCAATAAAGCCCGCATGGCTTTCAATATGCTCAACAACTACCTCCGCGAAAAATCAATTCCGCTGCACAAACGTTTCTATTATTGGAGCTGCTATGCCGTCAACGGTTTTGCCAAGCGCCTGCGCAAAAGCGGCGGTATACCGGCGGAAATCCTGCAAAATTTTGACCAGCGTTACAACCGCTGAAAAGCTATAATACAAATTGTTAATAGTTTCTTGATGATTTCCTGCTAAAATTGCCGCAAATTCGGACGATTTTCAGGTGAGGATTATGGCTAAAAAATCAAATCGCAAAAAGGAAAAAAGCTTTTTGAACAAAGTTCTGTGGCGGTTGTTCGGCGCCTTTATCATAACGCTTACGCTGGCGGCTTTCGCCAGCCTCGTCGGCTATGACGCCGCAGACGCTTCCGCCAACGTCGCCACCTCCCGGCAAATTCACAACTATCTCGGCAGCTTTGGTTCCAACCTTGCCGACTTTATCGTTACCTATTGGGGAATTTCGCTGGCCGTCTTCCTTATCGCGCCGATATCATGGGGGTACAATTGTCTGCGTCTGCGCGAGTTTCTGCATCCTTACGCCCGCATACTCGCCTTTTTCCTCGGTTCAATTTTCTTTGCCGTTTTTCTCGGCCTGCTGCCTTCCGAATATTTCGGGCAATACCGCCTCGGCGGCAGTATCGGCCGCCTGTTTGCCTCGCTCAGCATGAACTCGGCCAACATTTTCAACTTCCCGTACCGACGCGAAATCCTGCTGCTGGTCAGCTTCTGCCTGAGCCTGCTTTCGTTCAACTTTGCCGTCGGCATAACTTACAAAACCTGGTATCGCGGTTTTCGCGGCTTTATTGTCTGCGTCTGGAAAGTTCTCCGTCTCTGCGGAAGGATCATTGCTCTGCTGTTCAAGCGCCGGCATCCGAAAACGGAAGAGGAAGGGCTGGTTGTCAAAACCAAAAAGGAAAAAGCGCCCAAAGAACGCAAAGAACCGAAAGTCAAAGCGGACAAAGAGGCCGAACCGGCGATGGAAACACGCAAGGCTCCGACAGCCGCCGCACCGAAGAAAAAGGAAATTGACGACGGTTACCTGTACCCGGACGTCAATCTGCTTTCCCGCCCCAAAGACAAAGGCGGCAATCAAATCAGCGAAAAAGAACTGGAAAGCATCGCCCGCGATTTGGAAAACGTTCTGCAGGAATTCGGCGTCAACGGCAAAATTGTCAAAGTCCGCCCCGGACCTGTCGTTACCCTCTACGAACTCGAACCGGCTCCGGGCACCAAAACTGCCCGCGTCATCGGCCTCGCCGACGACATTGCCCGCTCTATGTCGGCGGTTTCGGTGCGTATTGCCGTCGTTCCCGGTTCCAATACCATCGGCATTGAAATGCCGAACAAAAACCGTGAAACCGTCTGGTTCAAAGACCTTCTGGAAGACCCGGCCTTCCGCGAAACCAAAAACACGCTCAACGTCGTCCTCGGCAAAGACATCGGCGGCCGCAACGTTTATGCCGACCTTGCCAAAATGCCGCACCTGCTGGTTGCCGGTACCACCGGTTCCGGTAAATCCGTCGGCGTCAACACCATGATTTTGTCTTTGCTCTACCGCATGCGGCCCGAAGAATGCAAACTGATCATGATTGACCCGAAAATGCTTGAGTTTTCAATGTACAACGGCATTCCGCATCTGCTGACGCCGGTCATTACCGACCCGGCCAAAGCCGTTATCGGCCTCAAATGGGCGGTTAAGGAAATGGAAGACCGTTACCGCGCCATGGCTCAGCTCAATGTCCGCAACATTGCCGGTTACAACCAGAAACTTCAGGAACTGAAAGCCAGCGGCGAAAAAATCGAACGCACGGTACAAACAGGCTTCGACGCCGAAACCGGCAAACCGATTTTCGAAAAACAGGAACTTGACCTCACGCCGTTGCCGTATATTGTAATTGTCGTTGACGAAATGGCAGACCTTATGCTGGTTGCCGGCAAAGACGTGGAAGCCGCAATCCAGCGCCTGGCTCAAATGGCGCGCGCCGCCGGCCTGCATTTGATCATGTCCACCCAAAGACCGTCCGTCGACGTCATTACCGGCACGATTAAAGCCAATTTCCCGACCCGTATCAGCTTTCAGGTCACTTCCAAAATCGACAGCCGTACCATTTTGGGCGAACAGGGTGCCGAACAGCTGCTCGGCATGGGCGATATGCTTTATATGCCGGCCGGACAACGTCCGATTCGCGTCCACGGCTCTTTCGTTAAAGACAGCGAAGTTGAAAAAGTCGTCGAATTTCTGAAAGCCCAGCGCGAACCTGAATATGTTTCCGGCGTTACCGAAGGCGAACTTTCCGAAAAAGACGGCGGCTCCGTCTTCGACAAGGGCGATTTTGCCGCCGGTTCCGACGAAGATTTGTACGCTCAGGCCGTCGCCATCGTCCAAAACGACAAAAAAGCCTCCACCAGCTATATTCAGCGCAAGCTTCGCATCGGCTACAATCGTGCGGCTTCGCTGATTGACAAAATGGAAGAGGAAGGCATTATCTCCGCCGCCGACCATGTCGGCCGCCGCGAAGTTTTGTAATTAACGATTCCCGCCATGTAAGATAAAGTCGCCCCAAGCGACCTTTTCTTTATATGTCAATTACTTGCGCAAGTCCGTAAAGATTACATAGATAAGAGCATTTCCCGCTTGTTACACGAACTTTTATTTTCAGATTTTTTCATTTTACAAACAGAAAAAGAGATAAAAAAATTATTTGAATAAAGGTTTCAATCTTGGAAAACTAGGATTTATTGCTCAGCAGACACATATGGTCAGAATCCTGTATATTGCCCTGTGTATCCCGCCAAACAAGGTTTTTGAAGCACAAAAAAGACCGGCTGAAAAGCCGGCCTTTTTTCTCTTCATAGCTTAAAAACTATTCTTTGTTGTAAGCCTTTTCCTGTTTCTTGGCATCGTCTTCGGTTCTGGCAACATTAACCAGAATCGTCTGCGATACTTCCGGATGCAGGTTCAGTTTTACCTGATAAATGCCGAGGTCTTTAATCGGCTTCTCCAGATAAACGCAGCGGCGTTCAACGTCAAAACCGGCGGCCTTGATGGCGGCGGCAATGTCACGAATGGTAACAGAACCGTACAGCTGACCGGTTTCGGCTGCCTGACGAACCAGAACGGCACTGTAGCCCTGAAGGGCTTCGGCCTTTTTGGATGCTTCGTCAAACAAAGCCTTGTTGTGGGCTTCAAGCTCGGCTTTCTTCTTTTCATAGAAGGCAACGTTGGCTTCGGTAGCGCGCAGAGCTTTGTTCTGAGGCAGCAGGTAGTTGCGGGCATAACCGTTTTTAACGGTTACTTTGTCGCCCATTTTACCCAGTTTTTCAACATGTTCTAAAAGGATAACTTCCATCGCATTTCTCCTTAAGCCGCAACATAGGGAAGCAGAGCCAGATAGCGGGCGCGTTTGATGGCGCGGGCCAGTTCTCTCTGTTTCTTGGCGGAAACGGCCGTGATACGGCTGGGAATAATCTTGCCTTTTTCCGAAATATAACGGGAAAGCAGCTTAACATCCTTATAGTCAATCTTCAAACCGTCTTCACCGGAAAACGGACATGCTTTTTTTCTTCTGAAAAATACTTGTTTAGCCATTATATTTCTCCTATTCTTCTACAGTTTCTCTGTCTTCGGCAGAAGAAAGGTCGTTGAATTCCTCAACCTTGACAGTCATGTAGCGGATGATATCTTCGTTGAATCTCATGATTCTTTCAAATTCTGCAATGGCGTTGGCCGGTGCAGTGATGTTCATCAGAACATAATGGCCCTTGCGGTTTTTCTTAATGCGGTAAGCCAGGTTTTTCAGACCCCAGTTATCGACTTTGACAACCTCGCCGCCTTCTTTCTTAATAACATCGCTCAGTTCCGAAACAATGTTGTTAACCTGAGAAGTGCCGAGGTCCTGACGTGCAATCAGCACGCTTTCGTAATTAGACATATAAAATATCTCCTTATGGATTCTCAACAAATGGCTCCGGAGAGCCGGGTTCTTGTATAGCCGCAGACGCTTTGTCGTTTTTATGCTCAGTGTCCTGCGGCAAGGGACGTCTGCGAATATACCCTAAAACTTTATTTTTGCAAGCCTTTTGTTTACCGATAAGACAATTTTAACCATTTTGGGGCTATAGTAACGGCAAACGCCCGGGGGAACAGGTTTAAATGTTGAACAAATTTGCAGCCATCGCTTTGATTTTAACCGTTTTTTTAAGCGGATGCTCGAAGCTGCCGCATTTTTCGACCTGCTCCGATGACATGCGCTGCGCTTCCGCTCCCTCGTTGATGCGGCCGACCAAACCGGTGCCACTTCCCAAAGAAACCTATGCCAACGACAACGGCGACATAAGGCTCCAAAACCTAAAAACGCGCATCATCGTCGTCTGCCGCGAAAGTTTTTACGAAACTGCCGAAACCTGCGCACAATTCTATGAAAAGAACAACTATGTCCGCCTGACCGACATTCCTTACAAGGTTGCCAAATACGACCGGCTGACCAAAGACACTTTCCCCACCCGCCGCTGGCGCAACGGGGAAAGGACTCCCCGCTGGTAGGGCCTCATGCTGTCCCGGGTCAACACAGTCGCTTTCAACGGATTGGAAATTCTTGATGTCGATTTGCAGGTGCAGATTTCTTCCGGCCTGCCGGCTTTTACCATTGTCGGCCTACCCGACAAGGCCGTGGCCGAAAGCCGCGAACGGGTGCGTGCCGCGCTGCAGTCGCTGGGTCTAAGCCTGCCGGCCAAACGCATAACGCTCAATCTTGCGCCGGCTGATCTGCTCAAGGAAGGTTCGCATTTTGATCTGCCCGTCGCTCTCGGCCTGCTGGCCGGCATGGGCGTCATCCCGCAGGAAGAACTGGCCGATTATATCGCCCTGGGCGAACTCGGACTTGACGGTTCGCTGCTTTCCGTCAATGGCATCCTGCCGGCTGCCGTCAAAGCCAACCGCAGCGGCAAAGGCCTAATCTGCCCCGCTGCCAACGGTTCCGAAGCCGCCTGGTCAGGTTTGCAAAGCATTGTCGCTCCCGACAGTCTGCTCTCCCTCGTCAACCATTTCAAAGGCTCGCAGCTCATTCCCTTTCCTACGGTACAAAAAACCGAAAGTCAAACCCTATTCCCGGACATGAGCGACGTTAAAGGCCAGGAATCTGCCAAACGGGCGCTTGAAATCGCCGCGGCCGGCGCACACAACCTGCTTATGATTGGCCCTCCCGGCGCCGGAAAATCCATGCTGGCCGCACGCCTGCCGTCAATACTGCCGCCGCTGACGGCCGCCGAGGCATTGGAAACCAGCATGATTCATTCCGTTGCCGGCGAACTTAAAAACGGCGGAATTTGTTTCGAACGCCCTTTCCGCGATCCGCACCACTCCGCTTCCACGCCGGCGCTGGTCGGCGGCGGTCGCAAAGCCCGGCCCGGCGAAATTTCGCTGGCGCACAACGGCGTACTGTTTCTCGACGAACTACCCGAATTCAGCCGCGCCGCTTTGGAAGCCCTGCGGCAACCGCTCGAAAATGGTTCCGTTTCCATCTCGCGCGTCAATGCCCATACCGTTTACCCGGCGCGGTTTCAGTTGATTGCAGCTATGAACCCCTGCCGCTGCGGCAATCTCGGCAACCCGGCGCTGGCTTGCAGCCGCGCCCCCAAATGCGCTGAAGAGTACCAGTCCCGCATTTCCGGCCCGCTTCTTGACCGCATAGACATCCATATTGAAGTGCCGGCCGTCAGCCCGTGGGAAATGAACGACGTCAAAAAGGGCGAAAGTTCCGCCGCAATCAGAGAAAGAGTCATCAAAGCCCGCGAAATTCAGGCTGAACGCTTCCGCCGGATGGGGCATCCCGAACTCAATACCAATTCACAGCTGCGGGGCGACATGCTGGAAGCTGCCGCCGCCCTCGACGGCGACGCTTCCGCCCTGCTGATAGGCTTTGCCGAAAAGGCCGGACTCTCCGCCCGGGCCTATCACCGCACTTTGCGGTTAGCAAGAACGATTGCGGACTTGCAAAATACGCCGAAAGTTCTTAAAATGCACGTAGCTGAGGCTTTGGCGCTGCGCAGCCGTCTGCCCGGCCGACAAGTTTAGGAGATAAAAATAATGAAAAATCAACAGGCTGTTAAATCTTTTCTCTTTTTGGCCGTTCTGCTTTGCGGAACCTTTTCCGCCTGCGGAAAAGCAGCTGCCGCCGGCAATGCCAAAAGCTTTTTCAAGCCTGAAACCGCAGCTTCTTCCTCTAAGGACGGCAGCATTTTTCCCGGCGGCGAATGCACCAGCTGCAACCCCAAAGACAAAGACGGCAGTATCTTTCCCGGCGGCAGCTGCGTCAACTGCCCGACCACCAAATGCGTCAACTGCGAACCCAAAAAACCGGCCGTACGGAATTACGAAGTTGCCTATGACGACGAAATTTACAAATCGGTTTATCGCGATTGCAAAAATTTTGCCCCGATAACCCTTGAATACGTCGATTTCCGCATCAAAAAAGGCAGACAGTACACGCCTTACTCCACCAAACTCGGACAATACCGTTTCCGCATTTTCGGCTGCCGCCGTTTTGAAAAGGACGCCATTCTCAATCAGGGGCGGATTATGCAGAAGGATATGAAGTTCATTCCCATTTTCAACAAAATGGTCGGCAACTGCTATCCGATCAGAAAAATGCCTTCCGGCCTGTGTCTGGAAACCAGTCCCTCACCGTTGCCCGAATATATCCTGACCGCGGAAATTACCGACTATTACATGAACCTGTGCGATGAATACGACTGGGACAAGTCCGCCGCCGAAGACAAACGCACCGGTTCTTCGGAAATGACCGTAACCTGGCGGCTGATGGACATAACCAAAACCAACGTTTACTGGAAAGGAACTTCAACCGGCTACGGCGAAGTCAGCGACGGCGAATACAATGCCGAAATCCGTCTGGTTGAAGACGCCTTTGCCGACGCCGTATCCAACCTGCGCAACCTCCCCGGCTTTGAAAAACAGCTCGCCACCCGTGTTCATCCCGACGAACTCGCTGCCGAAAGACAGGCGCTGATTGAAGCCGAGCGCATTTCCGACCCGGTCAGATGCAAATTTGAGCCGGAAATCAAAAAGGCCGAAGCTTCCGAATTTAGTTCCCTGCAGGAAATGACCGAACAAAATGTTCTGCCGGCGGACGAAAACTACAGCATCTGCGCCATGACCCCCGGCCAGCTGGACGAAAAAGGCCAGCCGCTGCCAATGTGCCAAATGGTTCCCGTCACGCAGGAAGTTCTGGAAATTCCTGCCGACGACACGCTTCAGATTGCCGAAGTTCCCGGCGACGTCGTTTTGCTTGAAACGGTCGACGTCGTTGAAGCGCCGGTAACCGAAATCGTTGAAGATTCCGGCGTAATTTCCAACGGCGGCATAACCAAAATGCTGCCGGAAATCGGCACCGAAACGCTGGTCATGCCGCCGGAAACCGGCACGATTGAAGAAGAGGCCGGCGTCATTATCGACGCCAGCGGAAACAATGAAACCGGCGGTGCCCTGTCCGCTTCCGAATTTGAACCCGAAAAACCGCAGATTGAAGAATCTTCCGGCATTATTGACAGCGGTTCGGGCAGTAAAGACACGGTTGCCGTCGTCGACGATTCATGGATTGACATCGACTCAGAGCGGCGCGAAGCTGCCGAACAGGCTTTCTTTGCCAGCGGCAACTCTCTCTGCATCATCGACCGTAATCCTTACGACAAGCTGACGCCGGAAAACCTCTATAAAGTAAGAGCCTCCATCGTCAGCGTTACCAACGGCAACGGCAAACGGGGCGCCGGACTGATTGTTTCCGAGCAGTTTGTGCTGATTTCCGCCGACCTGATTGTCAAAGACAACAACCGCTACAATCTTGAAACGATTAACGGCGGCAAACTGAAAGCAACGGCTTTCCGTATTAATCCGAGCAAAAACACCGCGCTGCTGGTTCTCGACGAGAAAACCAAATACACGCCGCTGTCGCTCAACCTCGACCTTCCCGACGTCGGTCAAAACGGTTTTCTGGCTTTGGGACTGCTTGACATCGACGGCAGCTTTGAAAACGGCGAAGGATATCTGGACAATGCCGGTACCGTCAGCGGCTATCGCTACTCCGATGAAAAAGGAGCTCAGATTATTATCGATACTTTTGTTCAGACCGTTACCATCGGCGGTGCGCTGATTGACGAACACGGAACAATCAACGGCTTTGCCGCCGACGGCAAAAAAACCGATGACAGTCCGGACCTGTTCATTCCGACCGAAACAGCCCTGCGCTCGCTCGGCCTTTCCATCTGCGGCAAACCTTTCACCGACAAGAGTCCGTGGCAGAAATACAAGCCGCTGACCGAGGCCATTCTGAAAAACAGCGGTCCGAAAGATCCGGCGGTAATGGACATCAACGAACGAAAATAACCCGAAGCAAACCCCGCCCGACAGCGGGGTTTTTCTTGCCGCCGCTTGCAAAAGCATTTTCAAAAAACTACATACAGGTAAATCAGCAACAAACAGGATTATTCAGTCATGACCACAATTTTATGTATCCGCAAAAACAATGAGGTCGTTATGGCCGGAGACGGGCAGGCAACTCTCGGCGAAACCGTCATCTTCAAATCAAAATCGGTCAAAGTCCGCCGCATCGGCAACGGCAAAATCATCGCCGGATTTGCCGGCGCGGCTGCCGACGGCATTACGTTGATTGAACGTCTGGAAGGAAAACTTGAAAAACATGCCAACCAGCTCAAGCGCGCCGCGGTCGAGTTGGCCAAAGACTGGCGCATGGACAAATACCTGCGGCAGCTGCAAGCCTTTATGATTGTCGCTGACCGTGACGTTTCGCTGGTTATCTCCGGCACCGGAGAAGTCATGGAACCTGACGACGGCATCATAGGCATCGGTTCCGGCGGCAATTATGCCATGGCCGCCGCAAAAGCTCTGTACGGCACGGAAGGGCTCAGCCTTGAGGACATCGCCCGCAAAGCCATGAAAATAGCCGGCGACATTGACGTTTATACAAATCACAACATCACTATAGAAAAGGTAGATTAAAAATGGCCAATTTCAGCCCCCGCGAAATCGTTTCCGAACTTGACCGTTTCATTGTCGGCCAGAACGAAGCAAAAAAAGCCGTGGCCGTCGCTCTGCGCAACCGTTGGCGCCGCATGCAGGTCTCAGAGCACCTGCGTGAAGAAATCGTGCCGAAAAACATTCTGATGGTCGGTCCGACCGGCGTCGGCAAAACCGAAATTTCCCGACGGCTGGCCAAACTCGCCAAAGCGCCGTTTATTAAGGTTGAAGCGACCAAGTTTACCGAAATCGGCTATGTAGGCCGCGACGTTGAATCCATTATCCGCGACCTGTTGGAAATCGCCATCGCTTCGACCAAGAAAGAACTCCGCAAAAGCGTTGCCGCCAAAGCCGAAACCGGCGCCGAGGAACGCGTCCTCGAAGCCTTGGTCGGTCCGTCGGCACGGGAGGAAACCAGGGAAAAGTTCCGCAAACTGCTGCGGGAAAACCAATTGAACGACCATGAAATCGAAATTGCCGTCATTGACAACACCAACCCCTCAATGCCGACCATCGACATTCCCGGCATGCCCGGCGCCCAAATGGGCATGCTGAATCTCAGCGACTTGCTCGGCAAGCCTTTCGGCGACAAATACAAAACCCGCAAAATGACCGTCGGCGACGCCTATAAAGTCCTGATGGAAGAAGAATGCGACAAACTTCTCGACAATGACACCATTATTCAGGAGGCGATCAGAACGGTCGAAAATGACGGCATCGTCTTCATCGACGAGATAGACAAGATTGCCGGCAAAGATGACCGCCGCGGCAGCGACGTTTCCCGCGAGGGCGTCCAGCGCGATTTACTGCCGTTGATAGAAGGAACCACCGTAACCACCAAGTACGGCATGGTCAAAACCGACCATATTCTGTTCATCTGCTCCGGCGCCTTTCATCTTTCCAAACCTTCCGACCTGCTGCCCGAACTGCAGGGACGCCTGCCTATACGCGTTGAACTCAAAGCGCTGAATCATGAAGATTTCGTCCGCATTCTGACCGAACCGGAAGCAAATCTGATTGAGCAGTATGTTGCCCTGATGAAAACCGAGAATTTCGATTTAAAATTCGAAAAGGAAGCTATTGACAAGATTGCCGACATTGCCGTCGCCATCAATGAAAACGTCGAAAACATCGGCGCCAGACGGCTGCATACGGTCTTGGAAATTCTGCTTGAAGACATCAGCTATACGGCATCCGACCGCAGCGGCGAAAAAGAAGTCATTACCGCACAAATGGTCGAAGAAAAACTGGCCAAATATACCGAAGCTTCCGACTTGTCAAAATTCATTTTGTAAAGAAAGACCCGTGAAAACGACATTGTCGAAGCAGTTGCCCGTTGCAGATGCAAAAAACGCGCTTAATGAGGGAAATGCGCCGGATAACACGAAGTACAGTACCGAAGTGTACACAGACGTACATGAGGATACGAACACCGGATTATCCAAGCAGTTGCCCGCTGCAAACACAAAAAACGCGCTTAGTGAGGGAAATGCGCCGGATAACACGGAGCACAGTACCGGAGTGTACACAGACGTACATGAGGATACGAGCACCGGATTATCCAAGCAGTTGCCCGCTAAGCGCGTTTTTCCCTTTGGCGTTTATATCCATTGGCCTTTCTGCAAAAGCAAATGCCCCTATTGTGATTTCTACAAGGAGATTTGCAAAGACGTGCCGCAGGAAGAAATCGTCAACACTTATCTGGAAGACCTGGAGTTCTACCATCGGCTGACCGAAACCAAAACCGTAACCAGCATTTTTTTCGGCGGCGGTACGCCCTCATTGCTTGAACCGCGGCTTATCGAAAAAATAATCAGCCGCATCTGCCGGCTCTGGCCGACTGCCGATAATTTGGAAATCAGTCTGGAAGCCAACCCGAACACCGACCGTCCGGACTTATTTGCCGACTTGCGCCGCGCCGGAATCAACCGCCTGTCTTTGGGAATACAGGCGCTGAACGACCGCGACCTGAAGTTTCTCGGCCGCACGCACAATCTGGCGCAGGCCCTGACGGCCGTCGATAAGGTACTGCATAATTTCGACAACCATTCGGCCGATTTGATTTATGCCCGTCCCGGACAAAATCTTTCCGATTGGCAGCAGGAATTGGAACAGACGGTTAAATTCGGCTTTCGCCACATTTCACTGTATCAGCTGACCGTTGAAGAAGGCACCGTCTTTGCTGCCAAGGGCATTCGTCCGCTGGCTGAAAACGCCGCCGCGGAAATGTACGCTTTTACCAATGATTATCTGAATTGTCACGGCTACCCGCAATATGAAGTGTCAAATTATGGTTTACCCTGCCGTCACAACCTTCTTTACTGGCAGGGAGACGACTATATCGGCATCGGCAAGTCGGCGCACGGGCGTTTCCGTATCGGCAACAGAATTTATGCCTCGACCCATCCTCGCAATCTTGAAGAACTGACGCCTGCCGAACGTGCCGAAGAGCTTGTCATCATGGGGTTGCGCCTGAACAGCGGCATCGACAAGCGGCATTTCAAAAAATGCTGCGGCATTGATTTCGCCGCCGCGGTAAATCAAAACCGCCTTTGCAGTCTTGAGAAAGATGGCTATCTCGAAATTACCGAAAAACACATTCGTGCTACCCCCAAAGGCTTTCCGCTTTTAAACCGGCTGATTGAGGAACTCTGCTGTTAATCGGTGATTCCGTAATCGCCGTTAACCAGCAAAATCAACAGCAGCAAAAAGAAAATCATTGAAAATCCGGCTTTGACCGACACGTCGTCGGGAATTTTGCGAGTCCGATTCAAAACATATACAAAAATCGGCGCCACCAGCAGCAGAGCCGTCACATATCCCGGATTCGGCGCCACCCGCAGCGCCAGCGTTTTGGCCGTAATCAGCGCCGCGCTGAACGCCACCATATAAATGCCCGGCCAAACGGTCCGCCGGTTAAAAACATCGGCAGCAAACTGTTTAAATCCGCATTTTTTTTGAGTTCGAAGATAAAAAAACAAATTATAGCAGCCGCTTACAAACAAAGCCACCGCCAGATAATAGGTTATCGCGCCCCACACGCCCGATTGTGAATGAACGGCGATTTCTTTGGTAGCAATGCTCATTCCCGCCAGGGCAAACACCGCCGGCAGAATATAGCGCACCAGCTTCTGCGACACCGGACTCTGCACCATCTGCCAATAACTGACCGTAAATCCGAACAAAACCAGAATCAGACTGATAAACACCGTTCCGTTGCCAAGCAGGTGTTCAAACTGTTCCGGCGTCAGAAACCACCATAAAAAAGTCGTTACCAGAGCCGTTATCGCCATAAAACGCGACGTCGGCCCGGCGCCGAAATCCGCCGAGGCAAAAAACAGATGCGAATCATAAACGCCGATTAACAGCCCCTGAAAAATCAGCAGAAACCAGTAATACGCGCTTTCCGGTACCGGAAAGAAGTACAAAAAGGGCATAAAAACCAGCGATATGCCGAAACCGCGCCAGATTCCGAGCACATAACCGTTCAGCTTATAATGCTGGTTAAACAGCGTATAAATCGCCGTAAAGAAGCCGTAAACCAGACTGTCAATAACCCAAAGCATACAAAAACTTCCCGTAAAATTGTCCTACGGAATATATAGTCGCTTCTTAAACCGATAAAAGAGAGCTAAGCTGAAATCCGCCGGTAAAAATCAAGAATTTTAAGCAGACAGCCGACACTTATTTCTCTGCCGCCGTTTTCAATACCGGCCAAAACTTCTTCGGCAACGCCGGATTTCTCGGACAGCTGCCGAAAAGAAAGCTGTTCTTCCAACCGGCGGCGAACAAGATACTGACGAATGTTCTGCTGAACAATTCCGAAAATCTCTGAAGTCTGTTCGTTGCGAATTTCCATCGGGTTCTGCGTAAAAAGGAGGAAAATCGTGGCGTGTAAGAGTACTAAGCAGCGCTAGTTCTGATATTAGAAAGCAAAATGCTTTTTATTACAGAAACACCACGATTTCCCACAGAAATCGCAGAAATAACCGGTTTATATCAGTAACGGTATTGATACGATAAAATCGTCATCAATACCGCCCGCTGCTTGTAAAAGCCTCTTACCGCTTCGATTCTCGCGTTTGAGAATACTGGAAGTCACCTGTGAACTTCCATACATCTTCCATATAAACACATCTCCGGCTATTATGCAACCTTTTGTTGGCGCTATTATAATATAAAAAAACTTTTATGGCAACTGTAATTTATCAAAAATTATCAAATTAATCTTTTGATTGAATAAAGACCAATAAAAAAGCAGGCAGCATCAAGCCGCCTGCCAAACAACTTTAATTGTTTATTTATGAGATTCAATCCAGGAAACCAGTGAAGCCTGCGAATTCAGCCCGACCTTAACGTCAACCTGTTTGCCGTCCTTAAACAGGAACATCGTCGGAATACTGCGGATTCCGTATTGGGCAGCCGTGTTCGGAGATTCGTCGACGTTCATCTTGCAGATGGTAACCTTGTCGCCCATTTCCTTGGAAACTTCTTCCAGAACCGGGCCGAGCTGACGGCAGGGACCGCACCATTCCGCCCAGAAGTCAACCAGAACCAGACCTTTAGAGTTAAGAACCTCGGATTCGAACTGACTGTCAGTAATTTGCTTCATCTTATTCCCTTTCAATTTTTGTGGTAACAATAAATGTTATATAAGTTATGATTTATTTATATTAAAGGCTAATAAAATAAAAACAACCAAAATTTATGCAATTTCCATCAGTCTTGCCGTATCGGTCCACAAAATCCAGGTTTCGATTTTCCGTCCCGGATAAACTTCTGCCAGCAGCTTCCGATATGCTCCCAGCTGCCGGACATAAACAGACGGAACCTCGGCAACTTTTTCCGCAGCCGGACGATTGGTCTTAAAGTCAACAACAAGAACCCGGTCGTCAAAAACCGCCAGACGGTCAACCTGTGCCGAAACAATCCGTCCGTCTACCACGCCCATAATCGGCACTTCCGCCCTTGAATTTGCGCCAAACAATGCCGAAAAGCGGGGATTTTCAAGTAAACTCATTACTTCGCCGCAAATCCGTTCCGTTTCATCCGTCGTCAGACCGTAAGCCTCTTTAGCCAGAAAATCGCGGACAACCTGTCTCTTATCCGCCGAACGGACGTCCGGCAAAAACTGCAGCAGTTTATGAATAAGGCGGCCGCGGCGATAACGGCTGTTTCCGTTTTCGCCAAGCGGGGAGGCCAGCGCCTGTTCATCGTCATCGGGTCTGGACGGCGTATAGGGTCTTGACAACGCGTCCTCTTCCGGCGCCGCCTGCGAAATCCACGAAAATACGGGACGCGGCAATTCTTTTTCCGCCGGAAGTTCGTTTTCTTTTACCGTCAGCAGTTGTGCCTTCTCATAAACCAGCGTTCCGTCGTTCTTTTTTTCGCTGATGCCGGTAAAACAACGACGGCAAAGTTCATACCAGGATTCGTCCGAGGCTTTGTTTTTTTTGCGATAACCGCAAATGCAAAGCCGGTCCTCCGCCCTTGTCAGCGCCACATAGAGCAGGCGGCGGTATTCCTCCAGCGCCAGTTCGGCTTCCCTGTTTTTGATTTCTGCGCAGTTTTTTTCATAATCTCCGGCCGTCAGCGGATAATAAAAAATATCGTCCCACAGCAGACCGCCCTCCTTTTTGGTTCCGACCACCCGAACCGTATCCGGCAGAATGACAATCGGCGCCTGCAGTCCCTTGGAACCATGCACGGTCATAATCCGCACCACATCGGCATCGCTCTGCTCCAGTTCCCTTTTAATTTCAATTTCATCCTGTTTAATCCGCGCAATGAACCCTTGCAGCGTCGGAACGTGTTCCTGCTCATATGCCAGCGTCAGATTGACAAACTCGTCCAGACCGTCTTCAACCTCATACCCCATCCGCTCCACGAATTTTCTGCGCCCGCCGAGCGTACTCAGCACATAACCGTAAAGTTCAAACGGCCGAATATAGTCGGCCTTGTCCAGCAAATCCTGCAAAATTCCGTAAACGGCCGCGTATTTTTCATCTTTTCCGAGCCTTGCCCAAACCGTTGCCGTACCGCGGCCGTAACACAAACGGAACAAATCGTCGTCATTCAAGCCGAACAGCGGCGACTTCAAAACCGTTGCCAGCGTCAGATCGTCATTCGGCAGCAGCAGAAACTGCCCCAAAGCAATCAAATCCTGTATGGCAATCTGTTCCAGCAACCGGATTTTATCAATTCCCGCGACATTTACCCCGGCATTTTTGCATTCGCGAACCATCTCTTCCACAAAAGCGTTGCGGCGCTGCACCAGTATCATAAAATCCTTGTAACGCACCGGCCGATTCTGTGAAACCAGAATATCCCTGCTTTCGACGGATTGTTTTATTCGCCGGGCAATCTGCCGCGCCAGCCTGGCGCTGGTCGATTCGCTGCCGCGGCGTTCTACCGGCGGCAGCCAGATATCCTTGTTTTCGCCTTCTTCCGGCTCAATCAACGGCCAAAGCTCAACTTTGCCTCCGTCGCCGAAACGAAACGGAATATGCGTAATGTCCTCGCCTTCGCCGGCCACGCCTTTGGCAGCCGCCTCGTCACGAAACAGTTCGTTAACCGTATCCAGAACCGCTGCCGTCGAACGGAAAGAAACATCCAGATGAATCTGGTCAAAATTCGCCGACTGTGCAGCAAAATATTTTCGCATTTCGTCAAAACCGCGCGGATCCGCACCCTGAAAACTGTAAATCGACTGTTTCCGATCTCCGACGGCAAATACCGTCCGCACTGCCTCACCCGCGCCTTCGCCGGCAAAAAAATCCGCGGTCAGCGCTTTGACAATCGCCCATTGATCCGGTGAAGTGTCCTGCGCCTCGTCAATCAGCACATGGTCAATGCCCCCGTCCAGCTTAAACAAAACCCAGTCCGCCACTGCACGGTTTTCCAAAAGGGCGCGGGTCAGCACAATCAAATCCTCATAGTCCATTTTCGAACGGACTTTCTTAAAACGGGTATAACCGCTGATCAGGTCTTCCGCCAAAAACAAAACCGCCCTTGTCGAAGCCAGCAGACGCACCGATTTTAATTTGTCTTCCAAAGCCAGTATCCGTTCGGCCTCCGCCGCCGCGCTCTCGGGAAGCGCCGCATAATGTTTGAGCGTTTCCCTGTCGCCGGCTTTGGCATAAGGCTCGCCCTTTTGCGTTAAAAACGCCGTTTTATAATTTTCATACATTTCCGCGGGAAATCCGGCTTCCGAAACCGCCGCCAGCTTCTCGGCCTTTGCCTTGTCCTTTACCCCGCCGTGCCGCCAGGCCTCAATCAGCCGCAGCGTTTCCGCCCGGTCAATCCGCACCATAAACGCTTCCGTCAAACCTTCGGCCGTGTCTTTCTCCCCGACATTCAGCCGTCGGCTCAACTCGTCAATTACCGCGCCGGCGTCGCCGTAAGCCGCAAACAGACGAACGATTTTGTTCCGTCCCGCCGCAATCGAGTTCATAATATTCGGAAACTGAAACTCGCTTACGTTCCGGGTCAGATAAGCCAGTGCCTGCCCGGCACGGCTTTCCGGCGCCGTTTCGATTTTCTGCAGCAGCGCCCTTTTAATATCGTCCATCGCCTCTGCCGCCGTCCGGTCGTCCATAACCTCAAAATACGGCGATACCTTCGCTTCCAGGGGAAAACGTTTCAACACTTCCTGACAAAAGCTGTGTATCGTCTGAATTTTCATTCCGCCGGGAGTGTCCAGCAAAACGGCAAAAAGTTTTCGTGCCTGAGCCTCCAACCTGGCATAGTCTTTATGTTTCTCCGGCAGGCTCCCCAAAAGTTTTGACAATTCTTTATGCAAATCGTCATCGCCGGCAACCGCCCAGCGGCTCAACCGGCCGGCAATGCGCGAACTCATTTCCACCGCCGCCGCTTTGGTATAAGTCAAACAGAGAATTCTTCCCGGCGGCACACCGTTCAGAAGCAGCCGCAGCACCCGGTCGGAAAGCACTTTGGTCTTGCCGGTTCCCGCCGAAGCCTCTACCCACACCGAGCGCGCCGGATCCGCCGCCCGCCGTTGTTGCGCCGTCGCCAGCTCGCCCCTTTGTTTTCGCATCGCGATAATATCGTCAGTCATCAAAAGGCCTCACTCTTCGTTTTCCGTTACCGACCACTCGCGCACCCTGGCCAGATGTTCATAATCCGAATATTTCGGCGCCTGTTTAGGATTCGGCTGGCTGATATAGGCCGTTTTTTCAAAATCAAAAACCGAGGCCAGTGTCACAATCCGCTCATAACTTTTATCCAGCAGCTCATTCATATTGTTCTCGATAACCGTTTCCTGCCGCCCGAGCTGCCAGTATATCAGCCGGCCGACTTCTGCCGCCGAAATATTTTGAAATCCGCCGAATTTGGCTATCAGCCCTTCTATCGGCAGCTGCGGGGCATAACCGCCTTCCACTTCTTTTACGCTGCGGGCATATCCGGTTTTATAATCGATGACATTAATCTTTCCGTCTGTCATTTCATCCACCCGGTCGGCTTTGGCCGTAATCGTAAACTTGCCGGCCGGCGCTTCGAAACTGAAGCTTCCTTCGACTTCGCTGTGAACTTCCCTTACCTGCGGCCGATAATTACGCTCGGCGCCGACCAGCCAGTCGACCGTTTTTTCAAACGTCGGCCACCAGAAAGCCCGCGTTTCCATCGCAATTTCGTTTTCCGCAAAATATTCCCGTCCAAGCTCCAGCAACTCGGCTTTTGCATCCTCCGGAAAATCCGCCGGATGACGGTTGTTGAACTTTTCCAAAACGGCGTGAATAATCGTTCCGTAATCTTTCAGGCTCAAATCCTGTTCCAGCTCGTCCAGCTTTTTCAGTTTCAGAATATATTTGGCATAAATGATATACGGATCGCGCATCCAGTTTTCGACCGCGCTCGCCGACATTACCCGCGGCCGGGCTTCAACCGGCCGCCGACCCCGC
>ERZ779750.110-NODE-110-length-41301-cov-5.01108_pt1 | contig 41301 bp, 29 predicted proteins | sample MGYA00511071_ERZ779750 | MGnify/ENA primary metagenome ERZ779750 (study PRJEB29588, sample SAMEA2153740) | human gut metagenome | biome: human gut; feature: human-associated habitat; material: faeces | place: Denmark | collected 2008/2010 ... | reverse complement strand
GTCGGGACGGGTGGTCCCGCCCCTTGGCGCGGGCCGTTCCCCGACCGATGAGTTTAAAAACGTAAAATAATCTGCGATATATTTTGATTCTCCACGGATTATCGAATAACAGTTTTCTTATTTCGATGTTTTATGAATTTAAGATACTTGTAATTACGTGGAAGAATTTCTTCGTTTGACTCCCAGAATTTTTCACTCACATCGGGCTGGATCGGAACAAGGTGCTCGACAGACTTGAATTTTTGCATCGGAGTCTTGCCGTTCAGTGAGGAATGTGGTCGTTTCTTATTGTAGAACTCCTGCCATTCCATAGCCATCATATTCAAATCAAGTGTCTTGTCCGACAAATCTATAAGATTCCAAAACTCTGTCTTATCGGTCTGCTGAGACCTTTCGACTTTGCCATTCAGATGCGGAGTCCTTGGTTTGATTGGTCTGAATTTGATAAAATGGTCATGCAGTTCATATTGGAAGTCATAATTGAAAAATTCTGTTCCCCAATCAGTTTGTATCCGCTGAACGGGAAAAGGAAAGGTGTTCAGTATCTCTCCTAAAAAATGAATTGTACTTTCCGCTTTTTTATTGGGATATATACGAATGGTTCTCAAACGGGTACAATCATCTATGGCCGTGAACTGGTATGCTCCGTTTCGTACTTTCATTACATCCAGCTGAACCCTTTCCCCGGAAACTTCTTTACTATATCGGATATAGTCTGACTTTTTACGCTGTTTCACAACAGCTTTGACCTGATGCTTTTTCAACACACGCCACACCGTCATGGCTGAGAGCTTTATTCTCTTCCTAAGCAGATAGTTGGCAATCCGTTGCGCCCCCCATCTTCTCGTCTCACGCAGATTAAGGATAATGGTTTCAATTTCAGGTGTTATCTTCATATTGGCAAGTCTTGATGGACGTTTAGACTTATCGGACAATTCCGACTTGCCTTGTTCTTTCTCGCGATTTATCCAACGGTATAACGTGGAACGGGCAATCCCGCACCGAAGGGCAGTTTTTGTCACAGAACCCGTTTCGGCGTATAGTTCAAGCCATTTTTGGCGCATCCGTATTTTCCGTATATCTTCTTTCATGCTACGAAGATACGGATTAAGATTTGCCTACGAAAAGAAAAAGTGTAGCGTATCTATTGATACTTTACATGCTTTGATGGCTGTGGTATTTCTGACAATCAAAGACAAGAATTTATCCATAGGAACTACATAATCAAAGTTTTCTTTTAATTCTGTATCATTTGCCGCATGGAAAAGCTTGAATTGTCTTTCTCCCTTGCGGAAACAGATATATGAATGTGTACTGTCTTTAGCCTTTGAAACGTTGAGCTTCAATGCAGAACCAGAGAAGAAAACGCCACGACGATAATTCTCTAAATCTTCAATATTGCCATGTAAAATATTTTTACAGTGTACAGTGTCACCAAATACTTTACTCCAATTCGTTTTGATTAACTGATTTGCTTTTTTCAGACATACGTACAGTAATTCACCATGGTACTCATCCGACAAATGTTCAGGCATATCAATCAATTACTTGTATTGTAAATAACCGTTGTAACCTTTGGCAAAGCATTTGTTACCGCCAGAGTTCTCTATCGCCTGTTCTATGATTGTATTGCGCATAGCAATGGCCGCTTGATCGGATTCGTCAAAAAGGACTAAGGTTCGTTGATCTTTTTCTGTGATGTTGTGAAGGCTTATTTTCTCAGTTACTATTGGGTCGATACCGTACATGGCTTTATGGACGGTCATCAACAATACTCTTTTTCTTTTATAGTCAACTTGTGGATATGCTTTTGCAAGTGCAGGGAATGTCTTTAATAGATAGTTGATGTCAATATTCTTTCTATTTTTCGTCTGCTTAAGGTGTTTTTTATATACTTCAAAAAAATTGCGTACATCATTTCTTAGGCGGAATTCAGCCTCAGTAATTTGGTTCGAGATTAATTCATTATTATTATTTCCCTGAGTACAAATAAGGTTCTTAACTCCTTCAAATGTCTTTTTTATGCGATTACATCCATAAGTTAAATCCCTAACATTGTTATTAGGTAATGCTCCAATATTATATTCTAATTGGTCTATTAATTCTTGAAATGAACCATTTTCAATAGCTTTCTTGATTACGTCTGCATTTTTTTCTATAATCAGTATATCTGTGGATTTAATAAGACTATGTTTGGTGTTAACGAATTGCTCAATTTCTCGGTTCATGCCTTCCACAAGCTTGTTTTGTACGCAAAGAATTACTATACGGTCAAAGTGTTGTGGATAGTATTCGCATGTCAATTTGCCAATAGTATACGATTTTCCACCACCAGTGGCAATGTCGCAAATATGAAGTCCAGGATTGCTATACTTTCTGAAGATAGTTTCGACGTATTCACTTAGTCTTTCTTTATATGTTCTCATCTTATATGGCTATATAATATTAAATAAATCGCATTAATGTAGTTAGTATGTACTTGTAGTCTCCTTCTTCAAGGATTATATTAACTATTTACATCTAAATTTTTGGTAAAGATATCATTCTATGATGCAGTCTATCTGCACTATAAAAAAAACTTTGTGATAGCGATTGTTTCGTCTACGTTAATTATATAGCTTATTAGTTTGATAGTGTTCTATATTTGATAAGTACAGATTTAAATTAAACAATAAAAGGGATTACTCTTCATTGGACTCTGTAACCTTATCTGCTAATGGAGCCAATTCAAATTCGAGAACACTTGTTGGTATTCCGCATTCTTTGAATAGGTAGTTCAGGATGCTGCGTTTGGTGTTTGTACTGCAAGAAGTATGAACGTAACAGTGTTCTGCCACCTTACTTCTCCCTTTAGCTTCAGAGTCATGTATCCAGTAATTCTTGCTGGCTACATAAGTCATTGTAGAAGGACTCTCATTGTACATGAGTTTGCAGACCTGTACCAACATTTCCACCCAGTTTGAGACAGCATGTCGTTCGTCCCTGTAACGATAGCCGATGATTTGTCGCCAGCTTAGTTCGTATTCATCGTCATCAAATGAAACCAGCTCATATTCCTTTTCAAGTGGAACATAATCTGTTTCTATCATCGGCCATAGATGGAGGAAGTTTTCAAGAAGAATCTGTTGTCTTGCTTTAATCTCATCAATAGTCCATTTTGAACATTGCTTTAGATAGTTTGACAAACAGAAAGCCGAGTTCTTAAAACCATTTATTTTGTTCCCTTTACGATCTATATATCCATCCTTTTTCTCTTGGAATGAATGATTACTGTATGACGTATTGAATCCTGTAAGGGTTAGGTTGGCAAAAGTATGGAGATATGTGTCATATATTTGCTGCCAATCTTCTCCCAGTTCTTCCTTCCACTGAGGAGTCAATGTCTGAGGCATAATGTGTTCTATAGTGAACACACCATCTCTCATCTTTTCTACGATTGTATCATTTGCTTCTGGGCTATTTTCATTCTCCATACGTTCAAACAAGAAGAACTTATAGCTGCTCGGAATACGATAAATCTGTCTGGTTGGGAAGGCTGATTTGACATCGTTGTCATTAGGGAATGATACTGTTCCTTGTTTTCTGAGCAAGATGAATCTGAGAATATGAGAGTATGGAAGGAGTAGTTCTACATCTCTTTCCTTATGGCGCTTGTATATCTTCATAATATCATAATGAAGAGTTGCGAACATCTTTTGAAGTGCATTTGCTGGGTAGTTACAGATAATTCGACGAGCCCAATAGTTCTCGATTGTATCTAATACTTTATATCGTTCATCCTCGTTTAAGTTATTAGTCTCTGCATAATCAAAGAACGACAATAAATAGGGAAGATGTACAAGAGATTCTATATTTGCAATCTGTTTCAACTTGCGGTCGAGACGAGTATTACCAGTTTCTCCTTTGAGTATCTGACGATAGTATTTTGCAAACTTCAACATATCTTCGAGGAGAACTTGGCGGTCAATGTGCGACTCCATATCGTATGATTTAAAGTCAAAGTACAGATCATCAATATTGCTGATTGCTCCTTTCTTTAATGTCAGATAATCGCGGATAAACATCGTCGGTTCTCCATCTGTTAGTTTTTCTATTTTGCTCCAGTAGGCATGGTAATAGTCTTCCTGATCTTTGGACGAAAGTGACATGAGTAGATAATTACGTACCTTATCTGCCTCTTCAAGGTCTTTACCACACGAGTTCAGCGATTCAAATATCAACTGTGGATTATCCTTTGATTCCAGACGAATATCAATCACTTCCAGCTTCTCGATAGCTCCAATGAGATTCTCAAAAGTGAGATCACTGACTTGGATTAACTGATAGAAGAGCTCATAATTTGAGGTGATACCTGTATTTTTGATAAAATCATCAGAATTGTTAGTGAACAATGCATCGTATGCTTCCATATCTCCTTCAATCGGGCGCAGTTTTATCTGCCTGTCAATTCTTCTTCTTATAGCATAGAGATAGTTCTTCTTGACTTCCTCAATATCTTCGTTACCGGTTTGCATATCACCATTGGCAACTGCATTGAGTGCTGCAAGAATCAAGAGCGATAAAGTCGTGATACGCTGCTGACCATCAATAATCAGCAAATCGTCTTCGACCTCGCTAGCTTTTGTTGCAACAATACTTCCGAAGAAATGGCTTAGCAATCCTTCTTTATGAATTTTAATCAGATCTTCAAATAAACGTACACAATGCTTCTGCTGCCAAGCATATCTACGCTGGTAGAGAGGTATAATAAACAGTGTCTTTGCACCGTAGAAATAGTCACTTATATTTATTGCGCCTTTCATCTTATAATTCTATTAAACTGTTTTCAATTGTTATGTCAAACTTAATATCCTTGTTACGGAACAAATAAATCTTTGCGTCGTGAGTGATTGTTTCAACTTCGAAACGTTCGCCATTTGGCTGACGACCTATGTTCCACTCATTGATAAAACCTCCGTCCGGATAGATGGAAAGTTTCTTGTTACTACAAGCAATAGACAATACTCGCCAATGAGTAAGTGTACGCTTCGGGGCAGATATGACAGGGGATAAGCGACCTTCTATATTTTGTTCATAATTTAGGTCGTTTATCCAAGCATTCGTAAGGCAGGTTAACCAGGTGTCACGCTTCTCTGATGTAGGCTGATTTGTGCAAATCTTGTTGGCATTGCCTTTGTCATCTTTGTAAACCTCCACTTTGAACTCTATATCAAAGTCAGAACCAATCTGCTTTACGATATGCTCTATAGTTTGAAGAGTGATAATCATACCCATTATGCTTTTCAAATGCTCATCCTGATAGCTAATTTTCAATCGATCGTCATTCTGTTTAGCGTATGTGATGAACTGGTCAATAAGGCCTTCTGACTTAGCTTGGAGTATTGCTCCTAATTCATAGGTATTTATTTCTTTATACTCATCGCCAACCAACTTTAAGAGTTTGGTTGATGGCTTATGCGACAAATCGATAGACTTGGCTGATGTAATAGGATTATCTGTTCGCACAAAGAACATGGTATCGTTACCCCACTGAACATTGAGTTGGGCATGTTCCTTGCTACTTATGAAATATAGGTTACCGTCAATATATGCAATAGGGTAGAGAGTTTTATCGGCCCACGGATTAACCATAATCTTGACATCAGCTCCCTTCGCCCATGCTTTAATCTCACGACACATGGCAGAGATCGGTTCAACCATAGTCTCTTGTTTTGATTCCATCACACAGAATGAAGTGGTTTGGCTTTTCATGACAAAGTCACTCATGAACTGTGGTTGCCAGCCATTTTCGTTATCGTCATAATCCCATTGTTTATAGTCATTGTCGGCAAACAGTACTAGCTCCTGATGTGAAGAGGCAAATGCTTTTTTCAAATCATAGAGTGTGGTTTGTGATGGTGAAGCACCAGGGAACGCATCTTTAATGTTCTGAGGAACAGTATCGCCCACTTCTTCTTCCTCTGCAATCCAGTCAAGAGCAGCATCAATGTCGAGGAACTTGACAAAACGAAGCGTGAACTTATCGAGCAACATGTCTTTCGATTTCTTCTCACGCGCTTCTATCAGAAGTTTCTTAGAAGCCTTGATAACCTCCTTCATGACCAGAATATTTGCCATCTGGTTGGCATAGCCGGCACCGCCAGGGTTACAGTCAAAAATACAGAGATGTCCGTTCGGCATGACAGTAAAGTCAACCGCACCACGCTCTTTACCGAGAATATATACCAGAGTCTGGGTAAATGCAATACCGAGCGTGAAGAGCAAATTTTCTTCTTCGTCACGGTTTGATATCCACTTGTTTTTGCCCTTATGCCGGATACGTATCTCGCTATAGTCTGTCTGAATCAAGTCGCCGATAATGACATTGCGCTTTACCTTGGTCTTGTCATTTGAGCAGCTACACGCTTTGCGCATATCTTTGCCGGTAATCGCAAAGTGATAGTTCGGCTTTTCCGATTGACCCTCTTTGTGCTTTGCTTGTATAGGGTTGAACTCGTATGGGAATTTCAGAGGCTCATCCTTGTCGGCTACCTCTTCCTCAATCACAGTCCGACCGCATCGGGGACAGAAACAATAGCCATATCCCTTGCCTTCATTATAATAGAGAATCTTGGCATTGCCTGAGTCGCTATTTGGTCGAACAGAGAATAGATGAGGCTCTGTTACATTGTTCGACCAGTCATCCGCATCAATCAGCTGGGCACTTACACGTGTAAAGACATTGCTGTCCATGATACGGGTTTTGTCCTCGTTTATATCGGGCATAAAACCCACAGGTTGAATTAGTTCAATACCATATTTTTCGTTGACTGTCCACTTAATCTGGTTGCTGAGATTGACATCATCAATAACGGTCTTGTCGCTGTTTCGATAGATAGTCTTGTAAGCCTTATGGTTGTCGTTATACATGTTGGTAATCTCAATACCACGAACGGTATATACCACGCCATCCACTGCTACACTATTTCCAGGGGCATACTGGGCAATGGCATCACGCAATGAATATGATGGGTTAGACGAAGTCATTGGAGTGAAGAAATCTTTCTTTCCGTTGCTGTTCAAGTCAAGAGTAAGTATGTTGACCGGCATGTTGGCATTAGGAGTGAAGCGACTGGTTGCCCAAAAGTTCAGCAAACGTTTGTAGAGTACCTCAATGTACTGCATCTTCAGCTTGATGCGGAACTTGTCACTGATAGGACCACTACTGGAGAATGCAGTCTTGTAATCAACCAACTTATTACGTAATTCTGCATAGCAACGGTCATTCACCTCTTGGGCATTCTTCACTACCTGAGTCAACTGACCATCATAGACAGTTTCCTTCAATAGTTTGATAAGTTCGTCATGTACTTCTTTATCCAAAGGTTTGGAACATAAGATGTTGAACTTCTCATACATTGTACCCTTTGGGTCACCGAGCAAATCATCAGGATCTGCTTCACTTGAACCATTAAGAATGACTATCTTACCATTGCTGATACGCACCTCGAATGGAGTGTAGTAATCTGCCACTTTTTGGGTTAGGCTACCACCATTCGCGCCATCAATGAATACACCAAATGAGCGAATAAGGAATGAGTTGACATGTCGCTGAACCACTTGAGGACTTTTTAGGTCAACAGTCGGAACACGTACAGGACGGTTGATAATCTTTTCTATCGGGTCTTTTAAAGTACGGAGACCTATTACGTCTGAACCACAAAGTGTAATACAGACACTACGTACCTTGTTGTTACGTCCGCTTCGTCCTGCACGCTGCTTGTAGTTAGCCGGTTGTGGAGGAACACTTGAAAGCATCACCACTTCCAAATTACCAAGGTCAACACCCATTTCCATGGTAGTTGAGCAAGCAAGAATATTGATAGTATGGTCTTTGAACTTTGACTGGAGCCCACGAGCTACACTTTTATCCACCTGGGCAGTATGCTCCTGCTGAACAAAGAGGTTTGGGAATACATGAATGTCCTCAAGGCGGTCTGAGAATACCCCGTCTGTCCCCCAGATATTATGATTCCAAAGCATTGAACGATGTGTTTTTGCCCAGATCCCGATAGCCTTCTTGTCTCCCTCTTTTCCAGAGCCAACATAGTAGGGGAATGCTTCCCATTTTTCATGTAGGTCTTCATTGAGTTCGATAGGAGTACTGCCATCAAGATATGGGGAAAAGCGTTTGAAATTGTTTCCGATAGGACGGAGGGATATAGCATGACGGCTTCCATCAGTTTTGGTATCGCAGAGATACACGTCATCATAGAGCTTAAAGCAAAGATCATTCAGGTTGAAACGAGGAGCGTTATCCTTCTCGTATACGAACTTGCCTGAATCATCCAGACGCTGTCCTACTTGAAGAATCTTATACTCGTCGCCGGTCAATGTCTCCCAAAGTGCATCTATCACATCTGAAATCTCATGGGAGTACTGGCGCTGGGCATCATTGATGGAGAGTGAACTGTCATCACGGGAGATCAAGGCACACAGGTATCTTACAATACGAGCTTGTGATACTTTTCCTTCTTCTAACTTTGGTTTATTGAACGGTCGGCGACGTGGTTTATCTGTTGCGAAACGCACTGTGGAGAATATGTCTATTTTGTCATTGCCAGGAATTCTCAGATAGAAAGACTGGTTATTTCGGACAGTATAGTCGAGGTAAACCTGCATCAGGCTTTGCCAGTCTTCTGCTGTAATCTGGTTGGCTGGATTCTCGAGTATGTCGTTGAAGTTCTCTACTGCCTTTGGCAATTTTACTTGTTTGAGTTGCGGATAACATGCCTCAAACAACCCCAAGGTTTCAGGAGAGGCAACTGATGCAGGACGGTGTGCCAGATACATCACCATAATGCTCTGTACATACTTCTCAATGATTTCCTCAGATGGAAGTCCGTCTTCGATCTCGTCGCTGTCGCCGGAGCGTTTTACGAATACCGATGCAAATACAGGACAGTATGGGTCATTCTTGATGAGTTCGGCAATTTCCGACCATGTCATGTAATTACATGACATTTCATCCAATTGCTTTTGCACTACATTAGGGTTGGCCGACTGAAGATTCTGCATCACCGGAGCGTATTTCAGCATTGACATAGGATCAGTCTGAACGGCTGCCATAATCTGAGTCATGGCTGCTTCCTTGGTCATACCATTGGCTTTTTGGCGACACAATTCGTGGTATATGGTGCTGTAGAACCACATACGTTCCTGTTCCAGATTCTGTTTCAATGTCGCTTTTGCAGCCGCCTGACGGCTATCCACAAAACTGATATACTGCTGTCCATCGTGCAGCACAATGCCATTAGTCTTCGATTGGCCCTTCTCCAACTGCTCAAGGATGCTTGGAGCCATTATGCGAGATATGAAATCGGCAGAGAGACGGAATTTTTGCAATCGATTGTCCTCCATATTGTTGTTGGCTTCACCCTCCGTGTCTTTATCCTGATGATGTTTTTTGCCCTGGTTGGTGTTGCAGTAAGGACAGCGACACTGGGTGTTTCCCACCACATGCCATCCCTCTGTTTCTTTTTCATCGGCTGGAGTCAGAGGCTGAAGCTTAGCGCCTGGTAGCAAACGGAATTTGACATTGTTGTCTCCCCTCATATTCTTCTTATTAGACAGGCCGAAGATAGCATACTTCTTAATTGAATTATCATCATTTTCCGCGATGTCGAGATCAAACATATCGCTATCGTCGGTAGCGATAGGCTCGTAAGTCCAATTCTCTATATTGACCATTGCAAGGGCAACATACTCACCACAATGCTTGCATCGGCCCAATTCCAACAAGGGGGGCTCTTCTACTGGAACGGTACTTTTTTCTTTTTCGTCTATTTTCTTGCCAACGGCGTTCTCTGTATAAATTTTGAACGAACCGTCGGTGAACTCATTCAGACGGACGAACAGACCATTGTTGGGTACACGATAGAAATAATGTACCTTCAATTTCATATCCGGCACCTTTTTGCCTGCTACCTTATATTGTTCCTCCTCACGCTGACACATTTCGTCGAGCCATCGGAGCTTCTCGCTGATCGAAGCTTCCTGTGGATAGAGTTCTTCTAACGTGATATAGTCTGCTTTGAAAATTTTTCTCCAACGTTCTTCATCTTCTCCTTGAGGGATCTCCGTTTCACCGGTGCGAGTGCCGTCAACTACTTCCACTTGGTCAATTCTGAGACCGGTAATGCCGGCGATAAACTCTTTCAGTTCACTTTCCTCCTTCCCTTTGTCTTCGCCATTACCGAATGTGGCCGATGATGTGGCGAATCGAACATCTTGTGCATCAACCTTAAAAGCCAGAAGCACACGTCGGAGTAGCATGGCCAACTCTGCTGCACCTGCTCCTGTATAAGAGTGAGTTTCATCGATGGCCACCCAACGAAGGCTTTGCTTACTTGCCACAATAAGTTTAGAGTCTGCACCACGCAGGAGAATGTACTCCAGCATGGTTGGGTTCGTCAGTACAATATGAGGAGGATTGTTGCGTACATCCTTGCGCGTATATATCATGTGAGGAAACTTCACATTTTTCAATTCATAGTATCCCTCTTTATTGGGATCGGGTTTTACGAGCTCATACTTACCACCAGTTACCTGCTCGATACGCTTGCGCAACCTCTCTGCATCCTCGGACTTATCGGTATTCTTAGGTTCCAACTCCGGAAGGTCGCTGTTATACACTGTATAGGTCAGATGAGTACCAGTCGTAGCTTCGGCTGTTGATAGCAATTCCTCCAAACGCTCTTTTTGATCTTCCATCAAGGCGTTAAGAGGATAGAGAAATAGAGCTTGAATCTCTCCAGGGAGCGCATTAAGTGAGAGGTCATGAATCAATGGCATCATAAAACACTCCGTTTTACCGGAACCTGTGCCGGTGGTTACCACAATTGACTTTGGCTTGTTATCTGCCGTTCTTTGATTCAATAACATATCCCAGCACTTATACTGATGCTCGTAAGGAGCGTATGGGAAGTTCCAAAGCTTACCCACCAAAGCTTTTGCTTTTTCGGCTTTTTCAGAAGACACAGGAATATAGGAATTCATACACTGAACAACAGGTACGGCATTCTTTGGAGCAAACAAATCACCTATAAGTGCTTTCATCTGCTTGATATATGAACGCTGGCTGTCGTTATTTGATTCACCGCACCACATAGCGATGAGTGCTCTTTCTACCGCTTTGCGATTGTTATTGTATAGTTCGGAAAAATTCATATATGTATAGTTTGTTATTCGTTATCAATGTAAATATTAAATTCTTGCCAGTCAAATCCTAACTCTTCACTTAGCCTAAGTAGCCCTTGCTTGTCTTCTGAAGTTAATTTATCACATCTTGCTTCAAGCAATGGCTCATAGAGATCTATGAGTATCTTATTTTTACCTAAGTCTCTTAATGGCTTCATCAGGAAGAAGTATATTCCATACTGGTTTGCCACTTCAAAACATTTCAGGATAGATTCATTGATGTCATCCCAAGCCCATGGATCGTTGTCTATGTCTATGCCAAGATTGCAACAAAGCTCTTTTGAATTACGGATATTCTGGAATATCACTCCTATATTTTTTGAGTCTACATCTTTATCAGGGGCTATAGGTACAGGTTCTGTATTTACATCGTAATTCCAGAACATAGCCTCTTTGCCTTCCCAAAAGCTATTGGCTTGTGAGTTGCCGAAGCATACCAAAAGACTGTTGGGGGACATAGCATCGAGCATTTTACCCAAATACTTGTTGTCCATACGCCAGGCATTGAGTGCAGCTTCGCCAATGGACGGATTACCGGCAATGTTGATGAAGTCCTGAGTATAAATGTTGCCTAGGTTCCTGCACTCGTAGGCTTGATAGCCTTTTCGGCTGAAATCATTGAGTTGCACTCTGTCTTTGAATATATAAGGCAGATAGAGTTTTTCGTCTTCATTCAGATACCGGATAATATTGCCATCAAGCATTACTTCCTTCACGAGAGTAGGACGATAAACATCTATCACATAATAGCTTTGACCTTCACCATATTTGATGGGTAGAGTAGGGGACAGTATCTTACCATCCATTGAGATATGATCCTGACAAGTTGCTATACTTCTATCAAAAGTTCTATAACGGATGACTGTCGAATCGAAGTCCCGATTTATTGGGCATTCTTTGTCTAGTCTTGGAAGATAGACGGCAGTAAACAATAATGGCTTACCCTTTACGGTTACACGAAGGATTACCTCACCGTAAGGCGGTTCGTCAATGGCTGTCCATTCTGTATATCTTCCATTCTGTAGTTTATACTCTATCCGCTCTGCCATAGTGTCCATGTCCGGCCGGGCATTAAGTATGTCATCCTTGGTTGAAAAATGGCGTACAATTATATCCTCCCATCCAAATATCAGAGGAAGTTCATCAGTTTCGTAATCTTCACTGATGTTCGTATCGTCAATATAGAAATGTTTCACCTTGCCGCCACCTAAATAGCGGATAGTATCTGTATATAGCTTTGTAGTTACCTGGTCATATCCTATGCGGTTATAGAGACATAATTCACGCCTCCTTTCGTCATAGAAAGATACGGAATCGTAAATATAAATCCAGTTCCAGATTTCGGTAGTGCCAAACTTACGGTCGCTGAAATGCTTGCGGTACACTTCATCGGTTATCGTCTCATTCTTTAGCATGCAGCGGTTCGTGAAGAGGAGAGCCGTTTCTTTTTGAGCATTCTGAGCCGATGTCCATGTGTCTTCGTGACTGTCTGCTTTCCAGATCTGTATATATTCGGTAGTCTCTTGCGATTGAGCAAGATATTCATTACCTGTATCATCCTTTACGATGATCTCAATTTTGTTGAATTTGCTTGTAGGGATATGCTTTATCTGCACGCCTTTCTCTACACCAAATGCAACGAAGTCATTTACGCTATGGTTCAGATAGGTTATGATGGGTTTGTCCATGGTAGATGGCTCAATCACCTCATCACCATTTTTATACCTTATATATATATGTAGGTGTAGCTGCTTTTCCGGGTTTGGAACACCCCAAAGATGTACCCTGTCATAACGCAGGTATTGATGTAAGTCACCGCCCACTTCTTCCGGTTTCAATAAAATATTGAGTCGGCGAGACATGTAAGTATAGTTAGGTGAGAAGGTGACGATCCATTCAAAGCGGAACTTTACTTTCAATATCTCATCGTTCGCAGCTTTCATGGTAGCCACGAAACAGTTTACATCAGAAGTTTCATTTTTTAGATCATCCTTATGGAAAGGCATCTGACCGTTCAGTATTTCCTTTATGTATTCATAAAGGGAGTGTTGGCGCTTGATGCTTTCGCGGAAGGCGATAGCTCTAGAAGCTTCATCAAGATTTTCGAGGGTATAGCTTTCGCCATGATAGATGCGGCAAAGTCCCTTGAGGAACTTCATGTTGTCGTTTCTGCTGAGCTCATGTTTAATTGCTAGTCCGCCCAGTACATAGATGGAATACAGCCAACGCTTGTTGCTGCTGTCATCCTTGTACAGATAGAGTTTCTTGTTGATGCCGGCATTTGTCCAAAGGGTTTCTAGGTCAAGATTTGCAACAAGCTCACTTTTGTTCCCACCCCGGTATCTGCGCTTGTACCACTCTGCCATATAGACAATAGTGATCAAAGCGTTCTCCCGCCTGGCTAAAGCGGAAACGCCGTCAGCAGACGAAATAGCCCACAGACAGACTTCCAGTTCCTTGAAATCTGTTTCGGACAATCTCAGCTGCCAAACGTACGGTTTGCTGATGTCTAGTGATGCTATCTTGTCTTCGAGCGATTTTGTCAGCCTTCTTTCCATATTTTTATCGTTTTCTTTTCTCCCTTGTATGCTTCGCGCAGGTCGCGAAGCGGATACTCGCTGTCATTGATGTGGTGAATCATAGAGTGGCAGTTGGAACAAAGAGGTATAAGATTGTCAACAAAGTTTTCGGGCACGCCATCTGTTTCATAGCTTGAGATGGGTTTCAGATGGTGAACTTCAATGAAGTTTGTACCTAGTTTTTTACCATAAACGGTGGCAAAGTCCATGCCGCAACACTGGCACTGGTAGCCATACTTGTCCAGACACTGCTGGCGAAGCTGAGGATTGCGGTACACTATATCCATTTCCTTCAGAAGATGTCTGCGTTCCCCTTCTGTCTCCTCTCTAAATTTGTGGGTTGGTTGTTGTTCTGAAAAAGAGGGCGGAGTAATGCCTGGATAGGGTGCGTAACTTTCTGTATTGATTTTGCATTTATACAGATTCTTGAATGCTTTTGATTCCAGAAACTGTGAGTAGGTTTTCAGATGGATAGAGTACATCAGTCCTGTTTCCTCATCAAGAGCAGCCATTTTCCTATTGATTGCAATCTTGTCGCGTACCCGGTCGTAGAAGTTATGGTCGAGACACTCGTAAATGCCTGAAAAGTTTGCCGAGTCATACTTACGGATGAATGTTGCTAGCTCTGTTTCGGTGAAGTTGGCAAAAGCTTCTGCATCGGCTTTTCTCTTTAGAAACTCCTGTATATATGCCTTGCGAATGGATTCGGACGTAGGTGTAATCTGTTTCTTTGCCATTTGTTTTTTGCTTTTTAGATAATAAGTCCAGTACTCCTGTGAAAGTGCTGTAGTATTTTCGCAGGAGTACCATAGTACTTATTCGAGAGTACTGCGATACTTATTTGAAATTACTGAATTAGTCATACCAGTTTAGATTCTTTTCGTAATGGTCGAATTTCAAATCTTCGGTTACTCCCGATTGCTTCAAGGCTTGTTGTACTATCGCTTGCTCTTTGGGGGATAGAACTGTTTCCCCTCTTCTCCGCTCAAAGTATGGATTGCGACCAAACTTACCTATCAGTCTGTTCATGAAGTTCAGGTATTGTTCCGGGAATATTTGCTTTTGGAAGTTGGTGAAACCTCGTACGTATGTGATAGGCTTGTTGTCGCGATAGTAACTGCATGTTTCGTTCTTGTTGCACCTGTTGGGGTTGATTAAATGAATATATTCTTTATTCTCCAGCATGGTAGCATACACTATCTGGTGCAAGCATGTGGCTGCCATTGGGCAGTCACTATACCCGCAAATCGGGTAATTAGTGGGTATGGATGTATAAAATTTATTTAGCATTATTCCATGGGTTTAATCAAAGATTCAATGTATTCACGCTCAAATAAGTCCAGTTCATATTTTCCATAAAGTTCTTTATCTGTCCATGGTTTTGAGAAATCTTGAAGTGGGACAAATTGGAAGACATCTCTTGGGTTATCTTGGGTCTTTTTCTTAATAGAGACCATGTATCTGAAGAATCTAGATTTTATATACCTTATTATATTGTAACATTCTTCTTGAGAGAAATTGTGAGTTTCCGCATTATATCCGATAACCAAATATGTGTATGAACAAACACTATTTGGCTCTCCATAAAATGGACTACCTAATACAATAGCATCTGTACCTGAACCACCAGATTTTGGAATATATATTTTATGAAGAGGTATTGTTGAATGGCTTTTGGGTACATCTGATTCTTTTATCCAACCATAGCCTGTGGCTTCTAACTTCTTATTTACATATAATTTGATATTGTGATTCTCATCTTTTTGTTTTGAATATCCTGTCCAGTTTGAACTTAGAAGTTTTCCTTTATCAAAATAGTGTTTTGGACTTACCATGGATACAAAATTATTGCCATTGAAATAATTACCTTCCACAGCCATCACTTTATTGATAATACGAATAGCCATAGAGTCTCGTATGACAACTCCAGAGTTAATGGGGTCCAAGTAAGTATCAATGGTAATGTTATTACCATTTTGGTGAAGTGTGTATTGGCATTCTCCGGTATAATCAGGCTTGAACAAAAAATAGTTTATACCACCTTTGATTTCTACATTATCGAAACATTCTGTAGCATTCAGATAATCATGCATCTTTATGAAATGATTTCCTTGAAGCATTTTGTCTACCCAAGTGTTAGTAATGCCTTGACCAACCCTTGTCATCCATCTGCTTGGAGTGATTAAAGAAATATATGAAGCACTAGTGTTAGCTGCCAAATCAATAAAGTGAGGATATAAAGCACTGGCAAAAGCTCCATTATTTACTGTCTTTTCAGAAGATTTCTTTTCTTGATATGGAGGATTTCCCACTACAACATTAAATTTCATTTCTTGTTTACTTGTATTGCCCTTCCAAAATCCAACAGACTTTAGCTCTTTGATAAGTCTTTCCTGATCATTGGAGGCGCGTTCGATTAATTGTTTATTCTTAATATTTGCTTTTCTCTCTACGTCGCGGAAGCCAAAGAGGGTGCGGCGAGTAATACCTACTGCCATAGGGGTATTACAGATAACATAGATGTTGTCCTTCACAATGTCGTCCCAAACCACCTGCTCTTCCTGAACGCTGACACTTTCTATATCTATGCATTCTGCTTTGACGTACTCATCTAAGCGACGGCGATAGAGAGAATAGGTGATATAAAGAGGGTATAGACCGGTCTTGGAGTTAATCTCCAGTATCTTGGTCTGTACTTCACCGGCCAAATCTACATTGTCGAATAGCTGACTGGTTACATTGCCTTGATCTACAAAACGAGGCTTTTCAAGCAAGCCGGTCTTCTCGTCGAATGTTTCATCATAGAAACACCAGCCACCAATGGTGTCGCTCATGTGCATGTTTACTACACGCCATGGTGTTAAGACGGTTTCCTTATCGGGATTACGGAAGTAAGAGAATATTTCGGTTATCTGCCTGATACGTTCATCTACGTGCATAAAGTCGGCTTCGCGTGTCAGGGCTCGATATTTCTTGCCTGCCTCTTCGAAGCGGGTTGCATTGAAGCACTTCCTGATTTTGTTGAAGTCCTCTTTTGTAATACCCTTTGGCATGAACTCTGCCCACGATTCTTCCTTAATTTTGCGGGTGAAGTTGTCCACGGTGATGTTTTCCTTAGTGTCTCCGGCATCGGCTCCACCATACATCAAGAGAGGAATGCGCAGGGCGATGCCACGGATGTTGGTTATACGTTTTCGGAATTCTTCGCGTTCTTCCTTGGCTTTCTCACAACGGGCTATTCTTTCTGCTTCCTGGCGCAGCCATTCTTCGCGCTGTTCTTCTGACCAAGACTCCCATTGTTTTTGGAACTCTTCATCCTTTTCGGCTTTCTTTTTTGCTCTGTCAGCAGCTTCGGCTTTTTTCTGACGGATTTTCTCCTCCCAAGCTGCACGTTGTTCTTCTGTCATGTGGCTGAGGTCAATGACTTCTTGGGTTTCTTTGCGTTTCTCGTCAGGAGCCTGACCTCCATTCGCACCAATTTGATTGAGAATCTCCGGATTAACCTTATTGAGTTCCTCCTGGTTGTAGAGACATAGGTCATCAAATCCCTTACGTACCAGACGGTCGATAAAAACATTCTCCAGCTGCTTGTAGATAGAGTTGACGTCCATCTGGCTCATCTTTCCTCCATCCATGGAGATAACCGGGCAGAGCTCTATGAAGTCACGAACAGTTTCCTTGTCGCGCATCTCCTGAGTCTTCTCTTCTTCATACTCCTGCTGTTTCTTCTCCTTAGTCTTGGCCATTGATGAAAACTTGGCAGTCTCGGCTACAATCTTTAGTGTTCGGTCGGGGGCAAAGTCGAAAACATAGCACTCTGTTTTCATCTTGCCTTCGGGAGTCTTGTAGGGCGACTGCACACGGAAGATGGTTTGCATATAGGTGGCCGCTCGATCTCCGCCTTTGAGATAAAAGACAGCAGTCCATGGAGCTACGGTAACACCAGTAGTGAGTCGGCCGCACGAAACAGTGATAGTTGATGTTTTTTCCGGCAAATCACCTATGGTATTAAGTACCTTATCGAGTGCATTCTCGTTTTGTTCGTCCGAATCATTCTTACCGGCTACATTTACCACTTTGAATCGCTTGAATGTAGGATGTTCATTGAGTAACTGTTCTAATGCTGCAGCTTCATTGACATGAGAAACTACCCAAAGAGTATGGCGGAACATCTGACGATATTCCGTAGTTGAGAAGGGAAAGTTGTTCTCGGCATCTTTAGTGCAGAGAAGATTCAGGAACTTCAAGACATCGGCTTCGTGTACGAACCTACCCTCGGCTCCAACCGGCATTGAAGCCTTGTCTGCTTTCGGATTCCCTGTCCATGTGCGGAAAAATTCAGGAAACGAGAATACACCAGTCTGATCAAGGACATTATCTATATTCTTAGTAATGTCGTATGTGAAGATGTTCATCTTGGGCAGTTCGGCGTATGGGTTTTTCTTATTAGGATGTTCCAAAGACCATTTCAACTTGGCCTGCTGTTCGGCAATATAATCCCATGTGTAGATTTCGTCCTCATTGAAGTCTTCATACAAATTGAATGGAGTACCGGAAAGATAGAGCATCTTGGTCTTATCCTTCTTCAGAAAATTCTCGATTACACCTTTGCCCAGTGATGTGCGAGTGCCTTCATGAGCCTCGTCAATAATGATAAGATCCCAATCTGCACTAAGTATATCGGCTTTTAGTTTTTCGTTCTCATTGGTAGCAGAATGTCTTGAGGTATCTCCTTGCTTGTTTTTATTTTTTGCTTGAGTATTGGAGTTGACCAACTCTGAGAGACGTATATACTGCATTGAAACGAAGAAAGCATAATGATTGCCTTCTGCCTTAATAAATTTTTCCAAGTCATAGAAGTTTTTTCCTTCGTTCTCATTATCTGAACGCTTACCAAAATCATATGCTTTGTGTATGTCTGAATTGCCTTGTACTTTTGGAGCTGAATTTTTTGTGCCTACTACTTGGCCGAATGCTTCCAGCCAACTGTCACCAACGACAGGGCGATGCGTGATGATGAGTGTACGTTTTACGTTCAGTTCACGCATAAGCTGCATGGCACAGATGGTTTTACCAAAACGCATCTTGGCGTTCCAGAGATACTGGCGATATTCAGTAAGAACGGCATACTGATATTCCCCTTTTCTTCCACTTCTTTTACAGAAATGCTCCTTCGCATGGTCGATTGCATCCCTTTGTTCAGAACGAAGATTTATCTGGTCGTCAGAAAACAGACTATCTTGCATGCCAGTCTGAATATCTTCGAGTGTTGAGTACATTACCATAGATATATGTTATTTTAATTATTCTTGTTTACTAATGATTCAAAGGTGTATTTGGGAGCACTCAGGTCATGAAAGTCCTTTGAATTGAGTGTGGCTTTCTGAATGTTGATTCCATCGAGAAAGTCCTTGACCAAACAGAAACGTTCATGTGGGAGAGGCTCGTGTCTGTTTTCCGGTGCGCTCCAATCCTCAATAATATCGAAAAGGGAGGGACCAGAATCTGTCTGTGGCTTGTTCTCAATATATGGCTCATGGCCTGGCAGACCGAACTTCAGTCCATCCATCTGCCACACATTCCATGATATAATGTAAGCTACTCCAGGCATCATGCGCATTTTGTTCTGGTTGAATTTCTTCTCACCGAATTGAGCTATGTAATGCTCCTCAAAAGTAAAGAAGAGGGCTTCGCGTGCAAGAAGCAGGTTGTCGCCCTGCCACTCAAAACCATATGTAGAACGAAGAGCGATCTTTGCCCACAGAATCCATTCCTTCGAATCCCTGGCATTCTCTGACACAATGCGGAGCTTGCGGTCGAGCATACCAATGCGGTATTTCACGTCGTCGTTATACTCACCGGTAACGGCATCGTATCGGTTACAGAGGTAAGGAGCCTCACCACAAGTAATCTCCAAACGCATATCCGCTACATAGTCTTTCCATGTTTTACCTTCAGGAAATTCTATCTTCTCTTCGTTGTTAATCCACTTCTGAGGATCCTCAGGATCGGGAGAATTGAATAGCCCCTCCTTTCGACTAAACCAAGCTTCGTCAATGAGATTATTCTGTGCATTGCAAATCCAGGCAGGGGTGAACACTTCAGCCTTATCTTTAGCACGCTGTGTCTGTTCTTCCTTTGACTTGACTGCACGAGGGCGGATAATCTCTTGATACTTATTCTTATCCTCCGGATTTTGCTTGACAATCTCATCAAACTGTTCTTTGGTTACAACAGTATTTTCATCAGAAATATAGGACGTAATTTTGTCGAGAGTAATTGGGGCAAAAAAGGTGAAATCATCTCCCAAATCGGCATACGAGTCGGTTGCCCAGTAGATATTCTGCTGGGTGGTATGATCCTTCAGTAGGTTCATACAAACCTTTTCTCCATAACTGACGAGAAGTTGGTTTTCACTTATATTTGTATCTTTTATCATATAATTGTATGCAAAGTTATGGCTCTATTGAGCAGCCTTTCTGCACAGTAGAATATTTTATTAATATCCCCTCTAACTTTTCTGTTATTTGCTTTCTCAACCATTGCGGTTTAAGTACTTCCATCTGGTTACCGTAGGGAAAAATGCAGGATTCGAGTTCTTTATTCGGACGAACCACGAGCTTGATGACGTGTGTTTTGGGGCCATCAACTACCTGGTGAGAGGTGAATGGTTTTGTTGACAACGTATGGGTTATTTGTTGGGTTTAACTGGACCTGCATCATTAAGACGGACAAGGTCGTTCATGTCACATTTGAGACAACGGGCTATCTTAATCAAATTCTCTAAGGTTGGTTTCGAAGTATTGGTTATCCACTTCGAAATAGTTGCGGGGGCTTTTCCGAGTATTTTAACCAGTTTCTTGTTGGTAAGCATGCGTTCTGCAAGCATCACTTTGATATGGTTTAAAGGTAGTTTCTCCATGCTTCTTAGCTATTAATTTATTGTATATCGCAAAATTATAGTATTTTCTGAGAAAAGTACACTACTTTCGTTGAATTATCACGCAATAAGCAAAATAATTGATGATTTCATCAAGAAAATGGATATTACTTTGTATTTTTACAAAACGGAGTTTTTCCTGTTTGTGTAGTAAATAAAATATTGAATTGTGAAAAAGAACAACATCCATACAGAAGAACTATATTGAAAGACAGACGGTAGGACGGAAAATTTAATTATTCGTGTGATGTAAATATGGAGAGGTCTTGATATGATAGGAGCAATAATCGGTAACTTGGTAGCATGGGCGTATGAATATGTAAAGAGGTGCGTTTAGCTATCCTTTTGTTATATACATTAAAAATATAGAGTTTATGCCAACAAATAAAAATGCACAATTAAGATACCAAGTCCTTGACAGGTGCTTGAGCAATTGGTCAAGACGTTATTACATTGAAGACCTTGTTGAAGCATGCAATGAAGCACTGTACCAATATAATGGCGAAACCAAAGATGGAGGGGGAGTAAAGAAGCGGCAAGTACAAGAAGATTTGAAGTTCATTGAGAGTGAAGAGGGGTATGGAATGTTGATTGATGCAATTCAAAATGGTCATCGCAAGTATTACCGTTATCACAAAAAAGGCGCATCAATCAAGGAGCAACCTATCAATCAAGAGGAATTGGATTTGATACACAATGCTCTTATACTCTTAAAACGGTTCGAAGGAGTACTCCAATTTGAATGGTTGGATGATTTGGAAAAACGATTATATACCACAAGCAAACTCGGAGAAACCTTGGATTCCGTTGTTAGTTTTCAACATAATCCTTACTTGAAAGGTATGGACGCATATTACAAACCTATATTTGATTCTATTGTCAACAAAAGGGTTATTGAAATTGTATATCATCCTTTTGGCAAGTATGCAAGAACAATTATAGTTATTCCATACTACCTAAAACAGTACAATAATAGGTGGTTTCTCATTGGAAAGCATAAGGATTCTAAATACCTCTCCAATTTTGCAATAGATAGAATTGAGAGCTATAAAGAGACATCTAAGCCATACGAACCGCTTTCGGAAGATGTTGATTTCAAGGAATATTTCAGTGATATAGTGGGAGTTTCTTTAAGCAATGCTCCTGTAGAAGAGATTGTATTGAAAGTAAGCAATAAGGCTTATGGATATATTGTAACTAAACCATTACATGAATCGCAATCAGCTGTATCTATTCCTATTGGAGAAGATTATTGGCAAGTGATTCTCAAGGTCCAGAATAATTATGAACTTCGTTCCTTACTTCGTTCGTTTGGTGAGCAGATTGAAGTGATGGCTCCGGCATCGTTGCGTGAAATGATGAAAGATTCAGCAGATGCAGTGAGTAAGATGTATAATGATAGTGAATCTAAAGAATGATGTGCTATGGGAGTTAAAAGAAAGTCGTTAAAATTAAAAGTTGTGAGAATTATAACGGCACTGTCTATAACTTTGTGTAAATGAGAAAACAGGATTCAGATATTTATCTTATATCTGGATTCTGTTTTCAAATATAAGCATAAATTGGTTCATAATCAATCCCCAGTTATGAATAGGCTATGTCCACTTTTTCTCAATCTCCCTTAAAGAGAGGTATACAGTTTTCTTAACCGCACCATCAGAAGGGAATGAGAGCTTTGATTTAGTGTACTTTCTAATCTTCCCATTGAGATTTTTAATGAGGTTTGTGGTATAAATGATTTTTCTGATTTCAAGTGGGAACTGGAAAAACACTGTTAAGTCGTCCCAATTATTTCTCCATGAGAGTATTGCATAAGGATACTTTTTACCCCATTTTCCTCAATTCTCTTGCACCTATCCGGTGAGAAATAGGTTGCAAACCTCCGAGACCCAAATACGGTACAAAAATGAGCTGAAAAACGAGTGTCAACGATGACTATCGCTAATACGAGCAAAAAGAAAGGCGCTCATTATGAGCGCCTTATCAATCAATAGTAATATATGCTAATCGTTGGTAATCACCAATTATTTCCCGACGCAGCATATTAGACCAGTTGACTACCAATGTCTTATAAATAAAATGGTAGAAAAGTCCGTTTTGCACTTCTTTTTCTTCGCTGAACGAGTACAAAATTAGTGCATTTTTTCGGATTATGAAAGCAAGTGAAAAACTTTGTGTGAAATCATTTTTGAAGGGCTGATTTGAGGTGTATTTGGGGATATATGGAATGTGTTGCATCGCATTTTGTTGGTGGTGATGTTCGTGGTTATTTTGTTGACAATTTCTCCAAGGTTGAAGATGATGTAGCGTATTATAACGGTGCTGACCAAAAGAAAAAATAGTTTGCTTGCCGAATGTTTTTCTTTCTCCCTCTTTTTAACTTTACTTTAATGGACGTATATATGAATACGAGGATAAAGTAAAGTCGTTTTTTCTTTTGGTTGGCAAAATAGTTTTATCAAATCCTATGAAACAATGGTTGAAAATAAAACCGTTATAGGTGTCCTTCACTTATAACAGTTTAAAATGTAACTGTTATGGAAGATGTATATTCGTTCTCCGATGCTCACGCTGCGAATAAGTATGTAAGCCATATCTTTTGTTAAAATAGCCTTATTCCCATGGGGTGGTTTGAACCCAACCCATGGGAAATACTCTACTTGGTATATAGCAGTCATTAAAGTCAAGTTGGAAATGTGGTTACTCCTTTTGGGGTTGGCAAAATAGTTCTTTGACATGATGCGTGAATGAGGAACAGATTGCATCTATATAACAAACAATATTTCGTTAATTAGGTATATATAGCGATAATAAACAATATAATAGCACTTAGCTCTGGGAGTTTCTGCTCAAAATGGATTATGTGCATGGTTAATTATGCAATGATGTGTATTTTTCTATGTGTAATACATCATTAAATAAATAAAAAGTATTATCTTTGCGTATTATATGATAAGTTGATTATGGCAAAGAATACAATGGGTACTAAGTTGCCCCGAAAATTGGAGCAGAAGATGCAGATAGTAGGGGAGCAGATTAAGTTGGCTCGCTTGCGTCGGAATTTGAGTGTGGCTCAGGTGGCCGAACGTGCTACCTGTTCTCCGCTAACCGTATCCCGAATCGAGAAAGGTGCACCGACTGTGGCAATCGGCATTTATTTGCGTGTGCTGTATGCTTTGCAGCTTGACGATGATATTCTGTGGCTGGCGAAAGAAGATAAATTGGGGAAAGCCTTGCAGGATTTGAGTTTGAAGACAAGGGAGCGTGCATCTAAAAAAGAATAGGGATGAAGAAACTGTATGTATATGCTGATTTTGACTGGCTGAAGGAGATAGAACTCATTGGCGAGTTGGGCTACGAATCACTTCGTGGCTCTGACAGTTATTGCTTTACATTCAGCGATGATTGGTTGAAAAAGCATGGAGATTTGTTTTTGAGCGATGATTTGAACAATTATCCGGGACAACAATATACGCAGCCGGGGAAGGATATATTCGGATGTTTTTCTGATGCTTTGCCTGATCGTTGGGGACGGACTCTGTTGTTGCGACGTGAGCAGCTTGCAGCAATAGAAGAAAATCGACCAGTACGAAGATTGTCTTCATTCGATTTCCTGACCGGCATTGATGACTTCTCCCGAATGGGTGCTTTCCGTTTTAAGGAAGACACTGATGGAGAGTTTATAAATGTAAGTGAGTCGTTGAAAATTCCGCCTTTGACGGATATTAGGGAATTGATTGCGGCCAGTGCGGAGATTGAGAGAAGCGAAGAGGATAATGTGTTGCCAGACAGAAAGTGGATTACGCAACTTGTGCAACCGGGTTCTTCATTGGGTGGAGCAAGACCGAAAGCCAGTGTGATAGATACGGATAAAACGCTTTATGTCGCCAAGTTTACTTCTCGTAATGATGATTACGATGCCGGACTTTGGGAACATTTCAGCCATTTGCTTGCAGCAAAAGCCGGTATAAATGCAGCAAAAACAAAAGTTATTGCCACAGGCGAAAAATATCACACCTTGCTTTCAGAACGTTTTGACAGAACCAAAGATGGAAAACGGATTCATTTTGCTTCTGCAATGACTTTGTTGGGACTGAATGACGGAGATAATGCAACTACAGGGCATGGTTATTTGGATATAGTGGATTTCATTATTCAAAACTGTACGGATGTTGAGTACAATTTGCAGGAACTCTATCGCCGTGTGGCTTTCAATATCTGCATTGGCAACAGCGATGACCATTTCCGCAATCATGGTTTTCTTTTGACTGTAAAAGGCTGGACGCTCTCACCTGCATACGATATGAATCCCACTCTGAACGAATATCAAAGTCTGCTTATTTCGGCAACTTCCAACAAGGCAGACCTCGGCATTTTGCTTGATGCTTGTGTGCACTATATGCTCAACAGAAAAACAGTTGAACATATTGTTTCAGAGGTTATTAATGTTGTGAAAGGGTGGCGAGGGTTGGCGGTACGGTTAGGTATATCTAAGCGAGAAATGGATATGTTTAGAGGGGTGTTGGATGAGAGGTGTAAAATGAATTTTTAGTAATGTTATTGTTTTGTAAATATGGCTTCAGAAACTAAGCGTGAAAAGACAAGAGTTTGTTGTCTAGATTTAGATGAGGATTGTTTGAACTTGTTAAAAGACAGATTTGATGTTTATGACGGAAGTTTGGGAAAACCTATTGATGTGTCTGGGAAAAATCATGGTGGTTTGAACTTATTACTCAATTATGAATTACCTCAAAATATACATGAATATGATATATTTATCGAGGATATGATAAGGCCTGATAGGATTCCGTATAATACAGAAGAAAATACGAGGACAGAGATTTTAGGTTCAAAAGCATATTATTTTATCAGTAATGCTCCGCAAACAATATTTGATCCATGCCCATATGGTAGTTCAATTCTGAATTATAGTCTTCATAAAGACAGAAATAGACCAGCCATAAGAATAGCATTTCAAGCCCCATATCAGTTAGTAAAATATGTCATTAGGGATATAAATGATTATTATTCCAGTCAGAGTATAGAGCATAATAACTATGAGCATTTGGTGGATTGTTGCTCTTCTAATATGGTTGGTACAGAGGTGAAATTATGTGATTGTATATTATCAAGAGTATTGTTTGAACCTTTTCTTAATGATGTTTCTTATTGTCAGATATATGAACATCCAACAGTATGGGATAATAACGGCGAAAAAAGAGTAAAAGATGACCAATTCTTACCTTTGTTAATGAATAGAACTGGAGGTGTTGTTTCTTACTTCTTTATGAGTAAGAACGATATAATTTTGGTATTGCCTCAAACAAAAAGGAAGCGAGAATTGTTACAAAAGGTAATGCAAGAGTTTCTGTTTAAATATTTTTCTGGATATTTTCCAGAAGTAGAAGAGTCGTTATGGTTAAATCAGTCAATTTATTATTTACCAGGGCAAGAAGAATTGCTTAGAGAAAAAGAGGAGTTAATTGCGGAATATAATGAACGTCTGATTGCTTTGGAAGAAAAAATAGAAATGAATAGTAACGAATATTCATTTTTGCATAAACTTCTTACTGCAACAGGGGATGAGTTAGTTGAAGCTTGTCTTGAATATTTTAAATGGTTAGGATTTAAAGATGTAATTGATAAAGACAAGGAACTCGATAAGGAATTCAATGAGGAGGATATTCAAATTAATACAGAAGATAAAGGATTGCTCCTTGTGGAAATAAAAGGTATTAATGGAACCTCAACAGATGCACAATGTAGTCAAATCTTTAAGAATGTTTTTCGCAGAAGGGAAGAACAACAAAGATTTGATGTCTTTGGATTGTATATTGTTAATAATGAAAGAGGTGTAGAACCTCTTTCCAGAACAATTCCTCCATTTAATCAGCAGCAGATCAAGGATGCGGTAAATGAAAAAAGAGGATTGTGCTATACGTGGCAATTGTTTAATCTGTATTTCGAGATAGAAGATGGGATCATAACTAAACAAGAAGCCCAAAGTATACTATTTAATAATGGCTTAATAGATTTTAGGCCAAAAGTAAATGAAGTGGCCGTGCCACATAAGTATTATGGACAACATACCATAGTATGCCTGAAAATTGACAACGTAAAAATTAGTGTTGGGGATTTTTTCTTTTACGAGGAAGATGGTAGGTGGAAGAAGTTAAAAATATTAACTATTAAAGATGGAGATGAAAAATTTCAATCCGTATCAAAAGGAAATTACGGATTTGAACTAGATAGGCGATGCCCTAATAAAAAGATGTTATACGTAAAGCAATAAAATATTATAGTTCTATTGTACAATAGGTGATTCTTGAGTTTTGGCTGTCAAACAACAACCTGAAAGTTGTGTAATCTCGATTATTTATAGTACCTTTGCCTACAAAATAAGGCAAAGGTATTTTTGATGCATACAATGGCTGAAGACAAGATAGACAACGCTTTAGGAGAAGGAATGAATATAATGGAAAATAAGAGCGAGGATTGGATTTGCCATTCACAGGCTATAGCAGCAATCATGTCAAACCGAATGGAGGAACTTGGTATGACACAACGAGCTTTGGCTGAGAAAATGAATTGTACCCAGCAGTATGTTTCTAAAGTGTTGAAAGGTCGTGAAAATTTGTCGTTGGAAACCTTATGCAAAATAGAAAATGCATTAGACATCAAGATATTGCAAGCTAGAATAAATAAGTAGTAACACCATAGCAGGACAAGAATATGTCAACACAAAGCGAAGCGGCGTTGGAAGCCGGACTGATAGCCACACTCCGACAAATGGACTATGAGTATGTCCAGATTGTCGAGGAAGATAATCTTTATGTTAATTTCAAACGTCAGTTGGAGATTCATAACAAGAAACAACTGGCGGAAGTTGGTCGTACTTCATTTACGGATGAAGAGTTTGAGAAGATATTAATTTATCTTGAAGGTGGAACTCGCTTTGAAAAGGCCAAGAAACTTCGTGACCTCTATCCGCTTGATATGGTAAATGGACAACGGATTTGGGTGGAATTTCTCAATCGTACCCAATGGTGTCAGAATGAGTTTCAGGTCTCGAATCAGATTACTGTTGAAGGACGGAAAAAATGCCGCTATGATGTGACTATACTTATCAATGGTTTACCATTGGTTCAGATAGAGTTAAAGCGCAGGGGAGTAGAACTCAAACAGGCATATAATCAGATACAACGCTATCATAAGACTTCGTTCCACGGATTGTTCGACTATATTCAATTGTTTGTTATATCAAATGGTGTCAATACCCGCTATTTTGCCAACAATCCTAATAGCGGTTATAAGTTTACATTCAATTGGACGGATGCAGCCAATCATCCGTTTAATGAATTGGATAAGTTTGCCGTATTCTTCTTGGAAAAATGTACGCTTGGCAAAATAATAGGGAAATATATCGTGCTGCACGAGGGCGACAAATGTTTGATGGTGCTTCGTCCTTATCAGTTCTATGCCGTAGAGAAAATTCTAGATCGTGTGCAGAACTCCAACGATAACGGCTATATATGGCATACAACAGGAGCCGGAAAGACATTGACTTCGTTCAAGGCTGCCCAACTTGTGTCAGAGTTGGATGATGTGGATAAGGTTATGTTTGTTGTTGACCGACATGACCTTGATACTCAGACTCAATCGGAATATGAAGCGTTTGAGCCGGGAGCTGTGGATAGTACTGATAATACGGATGAACTTGTGAAGCGACTTCAAAGCAATTCTAAGATTATCATCACTACCATTCAGAAACTCAATGCCGCAGTCAGCAAGACGTGGTATAGCAACAAGATTGAAACTATTCGCCACTCACGTATCGTGATGATATTTGATGAGTGTCATCGTAGCCACTTTGGGGATAGTCATAAGAAGATTATGAAGTTCTTTGACAATGCTCAAATCTTTGGCTTCACGGGAACACCTATTTTTACTGAAAATGCGGTAGATGGGCATACCACTAAGGAGATATTCGGAAATTGTCTTCATAAATATCTTATTAAGGATGCCATAGCCGATGAAAACGTGCTTGGATTCCTTGTGGAGTATTATCACGGCAACGAAGTTGTTGACAACGACAATCAAGCTCGTATGGAGGAAATCGCCAAGTTTATCCTTAACAATTTCAACAAATCCACATTCGACGGAGAGTTTGATGCCTTGTTTGCTGTGCAATCCGTGTCGATGCTCATACGATATTACAAGATATTCAAATCGTTGAATCCGAAAATCCGTATAGGTGCTGTGTTTACTTACGCTGCCAACAATAGTCTGGATGATGAACAGACCGGCATGGGTACAGGGCAGTATGCAAAAGAGGGTGTGGGTGAGGTTGATGAACTGCAAACAATTATGGACGATTATAACAATATGTTCGGCACTGCCTTTACTACAGAAAACTTCCGTGCCTACTATGATGACATCAATCTGCGCATGAAAAAGAAGAAAGCGGATATGAAACCGCTTGACCTTTGTCTTGTCGTGGGTATGTTCCTTACCGGTTTCGACAGTAAAAAACTGAATACGCTCTATGTAGATAAGAATATGGAATATCACGGTTTGCTGCAAGCATTCAGTCGTACCAACCGAGTATTGAACGAGAAGAAACGTTTCGGTAAAATCGTTTGCTTCCGTGACTTGAAAAATAATGTTGATACGTCTATTAAATTGTTCAGCAACTCTGATAATTCTGAAGATATAGTACGTCCACCGTTTGAGGATGTAAAAAAGGAATATAAATGCTTGGCAACAGAGTTCCTGAAAAAATATCCTACACCCAGCAGTATAGATTTTCTGCAAAGCGAAAATGACAAGAAAAATTTTGTTCTGGCATTTCGTGATATTATCCGTAAACATGCGGAAATCCAGATATACGAAGATTATAGCGAGGATGCGGAAGATCTTGGTATGACTGAGCAGCAATTCAACGACTATAAGAGTAAGTATCTTGACATTACAGTCGGGTTTATAGAACCGCCTGTAATTCCATCTGTAGTTGCAGAAGACCCTGTTCCGTATGGGAACAGTCAGGGATTAGAGGATATAGATTTCTGTCTTGAACTTCTACATAGCGACATTATCAATGTGGCTTACATTCTTGAACTCATTGCAGAACTTGACCCATATAGCAATGATTATTCAGAGAAAAGGCAACATATCATTGACACAATGATTAAGGATGCCGGGATGCGAGGCAAAGCCAAACTCATTGATGGCTTTATTCGGAAAAATGTTGATGAAGATAAGGAAAACTTCATGAGCGGACGTAGTAAGGCTGATGGTACAAGTGAATTGGAAGAGCGTTTGAATCAATATATTGTATCTGAACGCAATAAGGCTGTAAAAGATTTGTCGGATGATGAACAAATTCCTACCGAGGTGCTGAATCTATACATAAAGGAGTATGACTATTTGCAAAAGGAACAGCCGGAAATCATACAAAAGGCATTGAAAGAAAAACATCTTGGTCTTATAAAAACAAGAAAGGCGTTGACGAGAATCATGGAGAGATTGCGTAATATAATAAGAACATTTAATTGGGAGTAAATACGTATATGGTAAAAACAAATGAACCCGGATATGTGTATATCTTGACTAATCCAAGTTTTCGTGAGGATTGGGTTAAGATTGGCAAAAGCGCACGCCCTGTTGATATACGTTCCAAGGAACTTGACAATACGGCAGTTCCGTTGCCTTTTGAGATACATGCAACCATTAAAACGGTTAAATATAATGAGGTGGAAAAACTCGTGCATAAGATAATCGACAATTTGACTGATTTTCGTATTCGTCAGAACAGAGAATTTTTTAATGTCGCTCCGCAAAAAGCATTGGAAATTTTTAAAGAAATAGCACAAACTATAGATGATGCCGTAATAACAGAATATGAGAATAATCAACCTTTGCGTAGCGATAACTTTATATCTCAATCTGTTCAAAATGAATTGCCAAGAAAATGTACTAATAGCAGAAAAGACTATACAAAATATTCACTTAATGGAGTTGGTTCTTATGGGAAAGGTAGATTAGCATTAGAAGTAGTTCGACTTTTTATCGAGTCTACCTCTGTTGATTATAAAGAGCTAATTAATTTGTTGCCTAAACACTTAGTTAAAACCGTTGAAGAAGTCGGAAATTGGAAACTTAAAACGTCAGATACGCATAAAAGATGGTTTGAAAAAGATATTCTTATGTCTAATGATGGTGTCAGGTTTGTTGTATCATCACAGCATGGTAAGAATAATATAGGTCGTATTTTAGAGTTTGCGAATAAATTTGGTTTTGTAATTAAAGAATTATAATAAATATGAGCGAAGAACTGCAACAGAAACTCCGTGACCAGCTTTGGGAGGTCGCAAATCGTTTGCGTGGCAATATGTCGGCAAGCGACTTTATGTATTTCACATTGGGTTTTATTTTCTATAAATACTTATCTGAGAAAATAGAAAAGTATGCCAACAATGCCTTGGTGGATGATGAAATAACCTTTAAGGAATTGTGGGAAATGGATGATACCGATGTAGTCGAGTTACAAGAGGAAGTAAAGAATCAATGCTTGGAAAATATAGGTTACTTCATTGAACCGAAATTCTTGTTTTCGTCCGTAATAGAGGCCATCAAGCGGAAAGAGAACATTTTACCTATACTTGAACGTTCATTGAAGCGTATCGAAGACAGCACTCTTGGACAGGACAGCGAAGAGGATTTCGGAGGATTGTTTTCAGATATAGACTTGGCTTCACCTAAATTGGGTAAAACAGCCAATGATAAAAATACACTCGTCAGCAATGTGCTTCTTGCATTGGACGATATAGACTTTAGCGTAGAGGCATCACAGGAAATTGACATCTTGGGTGATGCTTACGAATATATGATTTCGCAGTTTGCGGCAGGAGCCGGGAAAAAAGCCGGGGAATTCTATACTCCGCAGGAAGTTAGCCGTATTTTGGCAGAGATTGTTTCCATTGGACACCAGCGTTTGCGCAATGTATATGACCCTACTTGTGGTAGTGGCTCATTGCTTCTTCGTGCTGCAAGTATTGGAAATGCGGTTGATATTTACGGACAGGAAAAGAATCCGACGACCTACAACCTCGCCAGAATGAATATGTTGCTTCACGGTATCAGATTCAGCAATTTCAAGATTGAAAACGGCGATACGCTTGAATGGGATGTCTTTGGCGACACTCAGTTTGATGCGGTAGTCGCAAATCCTCCATTCTCTGCCGAATGGAGTGCTGCCGACAAATTTAATACCGATGACCGTTTCAGCAAAGCAGGGCGACTTGCGCCAAAGAAGACAGCAGATTATGCTTTTATCCTACACATGATTTATCACTTGAACGAAGGTGGTACGATGGCTTGTGTCGCTCCACACGGTGTTTTGTTCCGTGGTAATGCAGAAGGGGTAATACGCCGTTTCCTGATAGAGAAGAAAAACTATATCGATGCCATTATCGGTTTGCCGGCTAATATATTCTATGGTACAAGTATTCCGACCTGTATTCTTGTGATGAAGAAATGCCGTAAGGAAGATGATAATATTCTGTTCATAGATGCGAGCAAGGAGTTTGAGAAAGTCAAGACACAAAACAAACTGCGTAAAGAGCATATTGACAAGATTGTTGATACCTATCGCGAGCGAAAAGAAATAGAAAAGTACAGCCATCTTGCCACTTTACAGGAGGTTGCCGATAACGACTATAATCTGAATATTCCTCGTTATGTCGATACTTTTGAAGAGGAAGAACCTATTGACATTAAAGCTGTAATGGCAGAAATCAAGGAGTTGGAAGCCAAACGTGCCGAACTAGATAAGGAGATTGAAGTATATCTTAAAGAATTGGGACTGGTTGAATAATAGTGTTATGGCAGAGATAGATAACATCCCGGAAATGCGTCCTTCATTCGACAATATCCGCCGTCACGATGAGAGCGAAAATGAATATTGGAGTTCACGTGACCTATGCGCTGCTATGGGTTATTCGGCTTATTGGAAATTCCAAAAAGTCATAGACAAAGCAATCAAAGTCGCAGGCATAAAAGGAATGAATATTGATGAGCATTTCAACCAAGCGGTTGATATGGTGAAGATAGGCAGTGGCTCGTTCCGTAAAGTCAGTATCTTCCGCTTGTCACGTATGGCGTGTATGATTATTGCTGAAAATGCTGATGCAAAAAAAGTATTGGTACAACAGGCAAGAGATTACTTTTCTCAAACCATATCTACTAACGAATTGGTGCTTAACTCATATAGTTCCAATCTGTTACTGTATAAAACCGCACAAGGAGAAGTTCGAGTAGAGGTAATATTCAATAGTGAAACATTCTGGATGTCGCAAAAGCGCATGGCGGACTTGTTTGGGGTGGATGTACGAACCATCAACTATCATCTTGGACAGATTTATGAATCCAGTGAACTTACCAAAGAGGCAACTATCCGAAAAATTGGGATAGTTCAATCCGAGGGAGAACGAGACGTGGAGCGTACACCGTTGTTCTATAATTTGGATGCTATCATAGCGGTAGGTTATCGTGTCAATAGCTATCAAGCCACTCAGTTTCGTATTTGGGCTACGTCTGTTTTGAAGGAATTTGTCATTAAAGGGTATGCTCTTGATGATGAAAGACTAAAACAGGGAAAGCATTTTGGCAAAGATTATTTTGATGATTTGCTGGAGCGTATTCGTGAGATACGCACATCGGAACGCAGATACTACCAGAAGATAACAGACATCTATGCGGAATGCAGTGCTGATTACGACCCGAAATCGGATTGTACTAAATTGTTCTTCAAAATGGTGCAAAATATGATGCATTTGGCTGTGACTAATCGTACCGCTGCTGAAATAGTGTATGAACGTGCCGACTCTGAAATGCCCCATATGGGATTGACCACTTGGAAGAAAGCTCCCGATGGTAGAGTTCAGAAGTCCGATACGATTGTGGCAAAGAACTATTTGTCAGACAAAGAGATTTCCGAACTTAACGGCGTAACTAACGCATTCCTTGAATTTGCAGAGCTTCGTGCCCAACGTCACATTATAACAACGATGGAAGATTGGAAGCAACGTCTTGAACAGTTTCTTGGCACTATGGATTATAAGGCACAAGATACTGCCGGTAAAGTTTCACAAGAAGCAGCACGAGAGAAGGCGTATGGCGAGTACGAGAAATATAAAGTGATTCAAGACCGTTCTTTTATCTCTGATTTCGACCGGTTTAATAATGGCGACAAATTGTTGCCGTTTGATATTAACCCTGATAAAGAATAATGATTATGGCAAATAATAACGAAAATAAAATCCTCAATGTTCCCCATTTGAGATTTCCGGAGTTTACAGGGGAATGGGAATCTTTCAAATTAACTGAATTAGGAAAATTCATAGGTGGAGGCACTCCATCTTCTTCAAACTTGTCCTTTTGGGCAGGTTCAATTCCTTGGATTTCATCATCTGACATTAAAGAGGATAGCATTAATAACATATCTATATCCCGTTATATTACAGAAGAAGCTATTGAGAAATCTACCACAAAATATTGTCCTGCGCCAGTCATTCTTATCGTATCAAGAGTAGGTGTTGGAAAAGTTGCATTGTCATACACATCTTTATGCACTAGCCAAGATTTCTGTAATATTATAGAGATAAAATGTCATCCTGTATTCCTCTCGTATAATTTACTTCGTACAATGAAGCGGAAATCAAGAGAAGTACAAGGAACATCTATCAAAGGAATCACATCCGATGAACTCCAAAAGATAAGAGTATTTATACCTCAGGATAAGGATGAACAAAATAAAATTTCAAATATTCTGACATTACTTGATGAGCGTATCGCCACCCAAAACAAAATCATTGACAAATTTCAGTCCTTAATTAAAGGGCTTGCGGTTGCGCTAACGACTAAAGGAAAACCTAATACTGCAATTTCGCAATGTTTAGAGTGTCATAGTTCTGCACTTCAAGAAAGCGAAGTTATGCCGAATGGGTTGTATAAAGTATTTGGCGCAAATGGATTGGTTGGTTATACAGATGTGCCACAGATGAACGGTGATGCGATACTGGTAATTAAGGATGGTTCAGGTGTTGGTACAGTTTCCTATGCACAGGGCAAATTTTCGGTAATTGGCACACTCAACTATCTTACTGTCATAGGCAACAATGATTTGCGGTATCTGTACTTTGCGCTGTCTGTGTTCAACTTTCAACCGTACAAAACTGGTATGGCGATACCACATATCTACTTCAAAGATTATGGTAAAGCGAAAATATATTGTCCTTCACTTGCTGAACAAAAGCGTGTCGCAAACGTGCTTGACAAATTGGAGAGCAAACTTTTTGTTGAGCAAGAACTTCTTGCGTCATTCAATCAACAAAAACTGTATTTGTTGGGGAAGATGTTTATATGAACATCTTCCTTAATAGATATTGTTTCTGTATTTTATATTTCTGTAATAGTTGCCTTTCAACATCCTCTTTAAGCGATAACACTGAAAGAAGATGACTAATTTCTTTTTGCCTATCTAAATCTGGTATTGGGCATTTTATGTGATTTATATCCTTTAGGTAGGCTGTTTTCATCGTACCTTCAGTTACAACACGTTCAACTTCTTTTTGAAAATATGAAGATTGCATAAAGTAATAAAGAAATTCAACATCAATATTTGTATTAGGGACAATACCTAAAATTCCTTGTTTGGTACAGACTGGATATTTGTTTATAGAAATAGCACCGATTGTTGCTCCATTAGAGTATATAATGGAGTGCGTAGGAATCAGCCATGCTGAAGATTTTTTGAGTCCTAACTCTGTAATATAGTCTTTGTTAGCCGATAAATATTTATTGCTCAAATCGTCTATTTTTATGAAAGGAATGCTGCCGTTATCATAAAATTCTGTATTTGACGTAGTGGGTGTTCCACCCTCACCTGCTTTACTATATAATGTTTCAAATGCCACTAACTGCCCACATTTCAGAGTTATTATATCATCTATAAGCCCTTTAATTAAGGATTGCTGTACAGTAATGTCCGCAATTATTCATCGGTGCTATTCTTCACAAACAAAAATGATTCCACTGTCCGAATTACTCAAACAATGTTCTGATAGAAATCGCAGTGGCTCTGATTTGCAAGTTCTTTCGGTTAGTAACAAATACGGATTTATAGCTCAATCGGACCAATTTGAGGACAGAGAAGTAGCAAGCGATGATACCTCAAATTATAAGGTTGTGAAGAAAGGTATGTTTGCATACAATCCTGCTCGTATAAATATTGGCTCAATAGCATTGTACGAAATGGACGGTAATGGTATTGTTAGTCCCATGTATGTTTGCTTTACTACAAAATCAGAATTATTACCCAGTTATCTAAAGTACTATTTTGCATCACAAACATTCAAACATGAAATGTATAAACGCCTGGAAGGCAGTGTTCGCTTATGTCTTACTTTTGAGGAGTTGTGCAATATAGAAATTCATTTGCCAAGTATTGAGCAACAAAAGAATATCAGTAAGTACATTTCAAAAATCGAAAACAATCTTTCATTAGTGGATAGCATATTTTCTAAATATCAGCAGCAACGAAGATACCTGCTCTCGCAAATGTTTATATGAACATCTGCGAGAGCAAAAATTGCTTCAATTCTTGTAAAATAGAAATGCCCCTTTGTTCGACTTCAAGTTTAGTATAAAAAGCATCAATAATTTTACATATATGCTGTTGCTTTGGTATAGGAGGTAGTCTAATTTCTACCTTTTGAAATATATCCATTCTCAAAGATGGTACAGTAGAACCAACTGAATTTCTAACAAAATAAGAATTTAATGTATTCATAAAATGGTAACAATACTTTGGTATAATACATGAAGCGAAATCCATTATGGCGTAACACCTTTGGTGTAAAGCAAATTTCCCATTATAATATCGAGGATAAAAACTTTGTCCTTCGCCAGCATAAATAACAGCTTCTTTGTCAAACGAATAAGTTGGAAACCATTTTAATTCTTCTGAACGGTCAAAGAAAGGATACCAATCTTCTTGATGTTCTGTATTAGCATCTTGCACGTCACCAGCACCATTCGTAATATGTGCAATTTCGCCTAAACGTATGGTATGAGCATCTGCTATTGAATGAAAGAGTAAATCTGTTATTGCGGACTTTAGTTTTTTCAAATCCTCAATGATTTTGTTTTGGGTAGCAATGCGCTCGTCAAGTAACTTTAAAAACGAGGCAATTTTATCTTCTTCCTGTAAAGATGTAGTATAAAGAGGGAAAGAAGCATATTCCTGTGAATTTATACCGGGCTGTCCAGAACGAGCAGACATTACAGAAATCCATTTCTTATATCGATGTGTATGTAGTTGAGAAAACACAAAATATGAATTGTGCTTATAAATATTTGCACGTATAAGAAATCCTGCAAAATATAGCTTACCATCACTATTGCGGTAAAGATAGCTTTTCCCTGTGCTTGCTCCTGTACGAGCAAGAAGAATATCATTCTCTTTTACGAGATAACTATCCCCCAATTCTCCATCTGGAGAAACAACATCATCATATAGATATTGAGAAGAAGCTTCATCTATGTCTGTAATGCGAATATATTTATTCTCACCATCAAAAGGCTTTGCAGCAGCATTCATACCATAGTCGAATCCGGTTGCAATATCTCCAAATTTACACTTCTTCCACTCCCCACTAAACTCAGGGAATCTCAAATGGGGAACATTGCCCATTATATTTCTCTAATTATAGGAAACCCCTAAAAAAGCAATTATGACAAAGAAATCAATTAGAGAAATTGCGATGGCTTGGCGAGAAGACAAGCGTCCGTATGTGAAGCAATCAACATTTGCAGCTTATATGTTGATTCTGGAAAACCATCTTTTACCATATTTTGGTGAAAGTGATGCGTTAAGCGAGAAAGCGGTACAAGATTTTGTACTACAAAAACTCAATGGTGGTATGAGTGTAAAATCGGTAAAGGACATTCTTATTGTGCTCAAAATGGTGATGAAGTTCGGAGTAAAACACGAATGGATGAATTATTCAGAATGGGACATAAAATATCCTACAACAGAAAAGAACAAGGAGCTGGAGGTGTTGACTGTAGCCCATCACAAGAAAATATTGGACTACATTCGTCAAAATTTCACATTCCGTAATTTAGGCATCTATATAAGCCTAAGCACCGGACTTCGTATTGGTGAAGTTTGTGCTTTACGCTGGAGTGACATTGATGTCGATAGCGGAACTATCAGCGTTCAGCGTACCATAGAGCGTATTTATATTATCGAAGGTGAAATGAAACATACTGAGCTGGTTATCAATACGCCTAAAACAAAGAACTCCTGCCGTGAAATTCCTATGAGCAAGGAGTTGCTTGCATTGGTGAAACCACTGAAAAAAGTGGTAAATGCGGATTACTACATACTCACCAATGAACCATTGCCCACAGAACCACGAACATATCGCAATTATTACAAACGGTTGATGGAGCACCTTGGTATCCCCAAATTGAAATTTCATGGGCTTAGGCATAGCTTTGCGACTCGCTGTATAGAAAGCAATTGTGACTATAAAACAGTCAGTGTATTGCTGGGACACTCAAATATCAGTACCACGCTCAATCTTTATGTCCATCCAAATATGGAACAAAAGAAACGTTGTATCGCCAAGATGTTCAAGTCGCTTGGCAAATAGCATTTTACTGGTATGTAACTTCTGTGCGATCATTTGGAGAAAAACGGTCTAAGTTAGCAAGTCCAAGTGAAAATGCACTAAGCTCAGTCATTGTTAAATAAAACGTAGAAGATGCCCGACATGTACCCGACAAGTTCAAAGAAAATAGCTATGTTGATTGAAGTATAGCTTGTATGCACTTTTAGTTCAAATGTCAAATCGCAGAACTATACAACAATTCCGTAACCACCGTAACAGTTCCGGCGGTTACAGGATTGTTATAGCCTATGATACGACCAAACAAATGCCAATGATAGTTGCTTTCTAAAGATTCGTAAACTTTCAATTACGTCCATTTATCCAAAATCTTCGGTACGATTATAGCCATGGCAATCCCCAAAATTGCAATAAGAATATAGATAACGACTGCTTTCCATATCAACGCTGAATGCAATATTTCTGCATTGGCCACTATCATGCTGACGAAAAAAGAAGATAGGGCTACCAGTATTATAATGGTGATATAAAATGTGGTAGCCGGAATATGGATGGCATTGTCGGCTTTCTTTATTCTCCGCTCGGCTTCCTTGCATTTGCTTTCAATCTGACTGAGAAAATCACATAGAAGCCTTGCGCCAAATTCTACTGCCATCTTCTGCATTTCTTCAGAAATGATAGGTTTACACTCTCGTATAGAGTTGGACAGATTTTTAACATCCGTTCTCAACTTGAACACGTTGTCATTCAGCTTGACAAGTTCTTGTGCATTGATATCGAGTAGGCGATTTTCTTCCTCCTGATATTCATTCTTAGGATTGGACTTTATGGATTCCGCTTCTGCCATTTCTGCGGAAAAATCAAATTTCTTCTTCATGCGCTTATCGTTTTAATCCTATTTTCGTTTTCTTTCCTAACGAACGACTGGCAGCACGAGCGCATCTGCGAGCCCATTGCAAATCGTCTTCGTCTTTATCTCTCCATGGAAGCTCGCTTTGCGAACCTCCGCCACCTCCGCCGGTTGCTACATTCGGCGTATCAAGCAGTCCGACAAAAATAGCCACGGCCATATCAGCCAGTTCATGCGAGTTGGAAACGAACCTGTAATTAAATTCGTCGTTGAAACAGTCAAGCACTTTTTCCGGAATATAGAACTTGTGTTCCTTATCTTTATGGGTAAGGGTGTAGGGAATCATATCCGAATGGTCTGGGCGATATTGGGTGTAGTCAATAGGTGCAGCCTTATGTTCTGCTATTTGTTGAACCTCTAAGGGTGTATTGTTTCTAATGGCAATTGCTGGCTGATGGTACAGTTTCTCCCATGTCGCAGGAAGTTTCGAGACCATTAGGTTCCTGCCGACTCCCAATTCGGAAGCCTTGTATTTGGTATTCCCATGCACGAGTGCATATCCACGAAGAATACCCTTCTTGTCCTCTCTTTCATGGACGGTATAACCTTTCCGTATAAGAGCACTCTTGTATTCATCCCATGACCATGATGGCATTGCTTTCAACACCTCCATACAGTCCCGGTTCACTTGTGGAATGTTCCAATTTCGGATTTGCGCTGCAGTTGTCCAGCCTCGTTTCTTTGCCACTCGCTCGGCTGCACGTTGTGCACGAAGATGAATGTTATGGTCGTTGTTGATATTGCCATCTTCATCCAAACGGCAAATCGCAGCATGGAGGTGAGGGACTTCGCCTTTGGATTCCGTATGCAACCAAACTGAGTATTTGCTGCCCGCCAAATTGGTCGGACAGGAACGGACTTTTCCGTTCTTGCCAGTAATCACTTGTCTGTCGAACTCCTCGGCGAATTCCTGCCAAAGTGTTTGCCAATCTTCAATGTCATAGAATTGGGTATGTTCGGGCGATGGGCTCAACTCGATTCTGATTACAGAATTCTTTATAGGCCGATATTGGGATAAGGTCAACTGCATGGAGTTCCATATCCCCATAGCGTCTGGTTGAGAGGGTAACAGATTGTCCACTACTCGATAGATTTTCTCCGGATGTTTCTTGTGCTGTGATTCTCCGGTAATATAACGGAGGTCGTTTATTCCGTGCGATATTGCTTTGGCTTTTGCAATCATTCTTCTTTGGATTTAGGGTTAGACGGAATGTTGTTCTTCTCTTTTGCAGCATTCAAGAACTGGCAGACACTTTCGGCTACATTGCCAAGCTCCTTAAGCCAACCGACCATGAACGGAATCTGATTGAACATTATCATGCGTTGCTTTGTGGACATTCCATGAAGTGCAGATGTATATTTTACGAGGTCTGACCGACAATCGTCCAGATTCTGCAACAGAGCAGCTTCTTTTCTCGTGAGTCTTGCTTTGGGTTTGAAGTTATACGCGCGTGATAATATGTAGTCACTTACGGTCATGCCGCATTGTTCGGCCAGTGATTTTATATGTTCTTTCTGGCTGGGAGTGACTTTAGCTCCGATAAAGACGCTTCTTGTCTCGTCAGAGGAACTGGATGAATTTTCAATATTTTCTTTCATATAAATAGTTCTATAATGGTGAATAGGTGCGAGCTTGCGAGTACCGCACCGGCGGAGTCTATGAGTCGGCGAGAGCGCCAATGTACAACCGTAACGTAGTGAGGTTATACCTTGGCATATCTCGCAACAGTTACCTGTTGATACTTTCCGGCAAACCATATCGGATGTACATAGCGAACTGGCATCCGGATGGTATAAGATACATCTCTAAAAGAGGGGAGAGAATGAATGTTTTCAACTACTATCTTCACAACTTTGCTTTATCCTTATATGTATGCCCCGATAATAAAGTAAAGTCAAACTTAGTAATGGTATTCGGGGTTGATTTGATACTCTTTC
>ERZ779750.102-NODE-102-length-42566-cov-3.60279_pt1 | contig 42566 bp, 41 predicted proteins | sample MGYA00511071_ERZ779750 | MGnify/ENA primary metagenome ERZ779750 (study PRJEB29588, sample SAMEA2153740) | human gut metagenome | biome: human gut; feature: human-associated habitat; material: faeces | place: Denmark | collected 2008/2010 ... | reverse complement strand
AAATAAATAGTTTAATAAATAAATCTATTATGGATATAAATTTTGCTTTAGAAATCTTATGTTGGATTTTTATTTTCATTATACTAATTTTTCTTGCTTATGCGTGGGATAAGCAAGAAAATAAAAGAAAATAAAATTTTTAAAAAAAAATAAGGGTATGTTTGTCCCTTATTTTTTTTTTGCTTCATTCTAAATAAGGGCTACCGTACCCCGCATTTAGTACCTGGTATTTTTAGGCTTTCGTATTAAGGGGTACCTTGAACACAAACCACGAATTTACTACCACAACTTTTTACCTCCTCGTATTAAGGACATTGCCTAGAAAAGCATTGAACACACACTAAAATTTTTTCCTACACACACGTTAAGGGCATACCAAGACACAACACACAAAAAAGCCAGAGAATAAAAACATCCCTGGCTTTCATACTACAAAAGAATATTCAATATCTCCTTAATCTTATTCTTCCCAATAATCCTTCTACCATTCCTTACTTCATAAAAGAAAACATAATACTTCTGAATCTCAATACACCATAACCGATCACCTCCTTCTAATAAGGGTTCTATTCTCATCATATCTCCCGGATCAATCCAAATCTGATACCAAATACTCTTATCTTCAGAACATCTTAAGATTCTCTTTTCACTATCTTCTCTTAATCTATCAATTCTTACCATACTCTTCCTTAATCCTTTCCAAATCCTTTAATGCTAATCTCAAAACCCTAAGCCTATGAGGGATATACTTTTTATAGCGAGGGAACCAATACCCAAATATACGATTCTCTCTATCAATCTTATCTAGGGGAGTCTTCAACCATCGATTACCTCTTATGATATGATACTCTCCATAACCTATGAAACTAAATCCGGAAGGAAACCAGAGATGGGTAATACCAAACCTTTCAGGTTTGAACCAGGGTTTAATTACACTATGCCAGAATTCATGGTTCTGATTATCGAATATCCTACACATCCCTAGGTTAGTTTCTGCATGTCTTAGAAAATCAATTACCTTGATTATCTCATACTTCACTTTCTCATAGTTTTCGAATATCCTCATCTCTATGGTGAAGTTATTCTTTGCCTTTTCATCGATATTGCTCATGATACTAATCCATATAAGAATATTATAAACCAAGCCACTAGGATAAAGATATAAGGGATTGCATACTTCTTAAATGAGTATCCTTCTATCCCATCATGGAGGGCGGCATATATAAATACTATTGGCCATAGCAACATCATTAATGCTACTCCCAGTAATTTAAACCAAGTAAAGCCAAGGCATACTAGAGCATCAAAATTCATTGAGCTACCCTTATAATTACCGTGACTATCGAAGTGATAGTAGTTCTTAGGTTTTAATACTTGCTCAGCCCCTAGGTAGGGTGGTAGGTCCTTTTTAATGAACCTACCCTTGCTATCTCTTGCCCTTTCTCTTAGAAGTTTAGGAGCAGATAAATCTTCGTCGTAATCTTTAATTCTAGCCATTGTTTTTCTTTTTAAAGAATATTAGGTAAATAGGAAATAAAGGTAATACTAACCAGATTGTAAGGAATAATAGATGAGGTCTTATCATCCTGATTTCTTCACATAACATCTTAGTTAGAAGTATAGATGGGATTAGGCATATCCCATAGATTATGCCTAATATTATCCAAGTACTATTCATTGAGCTTTTCGATTAATTTTTTAAGTTTCTTATCTAAGGTTATCACTTTCTCAAGGGTTTCATCATCCTTGTGTTTCCCGTTATCATCCAACCATTTTTTGATTGCCTCTAAGGATTTCTTGGATTGGTGATATGCAACAAAGGAATTGTACTTCTGTTCATTCTCTGTAGTACAAGGTAGGATTATTGCATTACCTTTCCCATCTAATCGAGTAAATTGACCCTCTAGATTTGTTGTTCTAGTAATTATTACCTTATTAGATAATATTGCAGTACCATTCTTTTTATCGATAGATACTACGTTTGCCTTTTCCATTAGGGTTTTGTCTTGGTAAATTACCGAGTTACCCTCTTTGAGTTTTATTACTTCTTTTTTCATATAAATACATTATTTATTTCGTTATACAAATATACTATTTTATTTTTAAATATCAATCATTATTGAATAAATTCTGCAAATCTTCTGAGGTTATCCCATGCTGACGATAGTAGTCGTATTCCCAAGGATTGAGAGGTTTGCAATTGACTGGGTATTCGTCTCTTAATTCGAAAGGCAAATAGCCAAGAAATTCTATACTGTTGAAATACTGTACCTTACCATCAGTAAATAAGAAATATTTCAAAGGTCTATCGATTGCCTTACCGAAATTACTTCCTATTAATCTGATATCCTTGTTGGCAATGTAAACATGATACTTATCAGTTATCAAATATACCTGGGTATTCCAGGGTTTCTTCAATTCATCTAAGGTTTTCCTAAACCAATCAACCATAATCTGTTGTTTCTTTCCTATATCCATAATTAAATTATTTATTCATTGATAAATAGAACTCGATATACCCACCTAAGAAAGGCTACAAGCAATACTTTATCATCTTTAATGTAAACTCTAAGAATTTATATTATGGATAAACTTACTAACGAATTAATTGCCAAGGTTGCAAACAAGTTAAACCTTGAACCAGCTCTGTTAAAGACAGTAACTGTAGTAGAATGTGGTAATCGAGACGGATTTTTACCCTCTGGTAGACCTCAGATTCTCTTCGAGGGTCATGTAATGTGGAAATATTTGAAGATAAAACTCGATGGAGAAGGTAAAAGAACCTATTTATACGATCTAGCCAAGAGAAATCCATCCTTAGTTTATCAAAAATGGACCAAAGAATTCTACTTAGGAGGTGAAGGAGAGTGGAAAAGACTCGAAGCAGCTCGTAAAATTGATGAAAACTGTGCTAATTTATCCACTTCTTGGGGATTGGGACAGATTATGGGCTTCAATTATCAGCTTTGTGGATGTCAATCAGTAGATGAAATGATCCAAAAGATGTCTGAATCTCATGAAATGCAGCTAGAAATGATGTACCATTTCCTCTATAACTCTGGTTTAGTGAAGCATTTGAAGGCAAAAGACTGGGATGCTTTCGCTAAAGGATACAATGGCCCGGGTTACAAAGATAATAACTACGACCAAAAGCTAAGAAATACATATGAAAACTTCAAGGATAAGCTATGAAAGTAATTTATAACAATATTATACCTTTCAAAGGATATAAAGCCATCAATTTATTGGGTTTGGTATTCGTAAGGAAAGGAGCTAAGTTTACTGAGGTGGATTATAACCATGAACATATACATTCAAAGCAAATGGCTGAGATGTTATGGGTATTTTTCTACCTTTGGTATGGAATCGAGTACTTAATCATCCTTTGTTTTGCTAAATGGAACAAGCAGAATGAAAGGTATCATGATGTAAGTTTTGAGGAAGAAGCTCATAATAATGATTCGAACCTGGATTATATTTCAACTAGGAAGCATTATGCTTGGTTCAAATACATAAAATTGAGAAGTTATAAGAAATGAAAGACTTAAAAGTACTGGGAGTATGTGGAGGGCAAGGAGCCCTCCTATTCCCTTTTAGAGATAAGCTTATTGGAAATATAGAACCTCGTGGAGTATTCCATACCAGTAGAGAAGAACAGTGGAAAGCTAACTTCAAAGGCATACCTTTCTTAAAAGGGTATGAATTACCCAAAGATTGGCATCCAGATATTATATTATCTAGCCCAGATTGTGGTAGTTGCTCAGTTATGAGGTTATCTAAATCAAAGACTCTTGGTGACCCTAAAAGTAATAAAAGTATACAACTAGTATTTCAGTCAATTCAATATTACGAACCTGCTCTCTTTCTTATAGAAAACCTACCAAGACTACTATCTCTCATTTCTAAAGAAATGTTAATGGACTTCTTTAAGAACTATAAACTTATTTTTCACGAAAGAAGCGTTTCTGACTTCGGAAACTCCCAAGTATCAAGAAAGAGATTAGTTATTGTCGGGGTTCATTTAGACAAGGGTAAGAAGTATTTGAATTCATTTAATGAAGTGTTTCAAGTAAATACTCCAAAACTTACTAGAGATTTACTAGTACCAGCTCCAGAGGAAGCTTTTATCCCTTTCACTGATAAAGTTTTAGCCATGTATGATTATCGGAAATTACCTGAAAAGAAAAATCTTACAGTTAGACAGGTTAAACAGCTTTGGATTAAGGATTTCAAAGATGAAAAGAAATGGCCAATCAAAACTGCTAAGATGAGTACTTTACCAGGAGTATATCGATTAGAAAATGATAAACCTCCTTTAACTTTGAGACCATCAGATAGGCAATTCAGACCCGATGGTTATCCTTTGGGAATAAAGGATTTCAAGGCAATTATGGGATTTCCTGAAAACTACCGAGTATTTATTCGGGGATTTGCTACTTGGGACCCTAAGACTTATCATTACTGGTTAAATAAAGCTAGGTATACACTTGCTAAGGGTTCCGTATGTGAAGTAGGATTATGGTTTAAGGCCTGTATATAATATACTTGTATATATTTAAGTGGCCTAATACCTTCCCAATTCCCATCTTAACTTACCCATTGGGATATTCCTTCCTTCGGAAGGAAGGTATCTTTAGCTAAAGCTAAAGCTACTGTGCACGACGCGTTAAATTATATTATAAAAGAAGCCATACTCTTCGAGGTACCAAGTTTACTATGGAACATAAACAAACCTAAAACTCAAGAAATATGGAAAATTTGAAATTGACTCATGAAGAACGAAGAATACTTAAGTTGAATGGGATTCTTCCACAATCTATTGCTAAGCTAGTTAAGTCTAAAGTTATCCGATTAGCTTTCAAGTTAGGAAGTAGAATTTCAATGAGAGAATCTGAAAAATGTTATTTCATTGGAATTATTCTACCAAAATCCGAGAACTTAGACCTGGATTTATTTGAAGAACTGAAGAACAATGCTAATGAACTCAAAGAAATCATTCAAAAGTCTAAATTATGAAGAAGCTTAAAGTTGCCATGATAGTCCTTTTACTAGGATTTACTATTTACCTTTGCTTCAGGAATTACAAACTGAATCAACAACTCGGTATGTTACCTGATAAAGAGATCATTCAACATACTGATACAATTTATTTGAGGAAAGATTTCCTGCCAATTTCCTACGATAATTTACTTAACCCAAGTAGAATCCTTCTCTACAATTCTCCGCATTCTTCGGTTAGCCAGGGTTTATGCAGTACCGATTCAGCCGAGATATCAGAGAAGGATTCTCTTGTTCAATTAGTAATCGATAAGAATCAACTTACATTGAGTTTCCTTAATCAAAACTCAGGAATTTATTCTAGTAGATTATTCAATATCGACACTAATAATTACAAGTATTCTTGGTATAACGGAAAACTTACCACACAAGAAATTAAATCTAGAATAAGATTAGTTCCTTATGTTTATGGTAAGTACCGACCCTTTAACAATTTATGTGATTTGGGAACAGGAATTTCAATCGAGACTAAGAGATTTAATTACAAACTGGGGATAAACAGTTTTTATTACCCAAGATATTTCTCAGGTATCAAAACTGATTTAGAACTGGTAGTAACTTATAAATTTTAGATTTTATGGCAAAGAAGATACAGGAAACACCCACTAACCTTACAAGAGAAGAATTATCTAATCTATCTAGGGTTACAACGGATGTTTTCTTTTTCAGTCTTTTTTGTTATGTGATACATCCAGTGAGAGGAAAGGTTCGATTTGAATTATATCCGTATCAAAAAGCCGTACTATACCAATTTATACTCCAGAGATTCAATATCTTGTTAAAGTTCAGGCAAGCGGGTATTACAGAACTTATATCTATGTACTGCTTATGGCTGGCATCATATCATCCTAATAAGAAGATAAACATTATCTCCATTAAGGATACAACAGCTAAGAAGGTACTTAAGAAGATTAAGTTCATGTATAAGAATCTTCCATGGTATATGCAAACCCCGATCATTAACGGAAGAACTGGGGAATTTGGTTCTGCCTCTATGATTGAATTCGATAATGGTTCATTCATAGAATCCATCCCAACATCTTCCGAAGCCGGTCGTTCAGAATCTCTTTCTCTCCTGGTAATTGATGAGGCTGCAATCGTTCGGTGGGCTTCAGCTATTTGGGCAGCTGCCTTCCCTACGCTTTCCACCGGAGGTTCAGCCATCATCAATTCTACTCCATACGGTATAGGTAATTTTTACCATTCAACATGGGTAGATGCTATAGCTGGAGGTAATCCTTTCAATGCTATTCGATTATATTGGCAGATGCACCCAGAACGGGATCAATCTTGGTATTACCAGATGGCTTCTGCATTGGGTCCAAAAAGAACTGCACAAGAAATCGATGGAGACTTTCTTTCTTCAGGTAATACAGTATTTGATATGGCAGATATCAAGGCTATCGAAGATTGCTTAAGTGATTATCCAGTTTTAAAATATCGTTTCAATCGTCAGTATAGACAATTCAACGAACCAGATCCAAATAAACAGTACTTTATCGGTGCAGACGTTGCAACAGGTAGAGGCTCAGACTATTCTTCTTTCACTTGTATGGACAAGCTGGGAGAAGAACAAGTTGTGTATAAGGGAAGAATGGCAGTAGATAAATATGCTAGGTTACTGGGAGATACTGGGCAATTATTTAATTTTGCTGTTGTAGCTCCAGAATCTAACGACGTTGGGTTAGCAGTAACTTCTACTCTTCAGTCAGAAGGTTACCCTAATCTATACTACTATCAAAAGCTTCTGAAAAAGAAAGGTAAGTCCAGACCCGAGGTTGATAAATCTCCGGGTTGGTTAACTACCCAAAAGAATCGTTCAGTAATTATAGAGGGTCTAGAACAAGATGTTCGAGAAGAGAATATCATTGTGAAAGATCCTTTCTTTGTTCAAGAAGCTCCTACCTTTATATATGATAGTTTGGGTAGACCCGTAGCCATGGGTAAACACAGAAATAATACTTCTGCTGTAGATGTGGATTTGGAAGGAGATGTTTATTCTGATGATGATATATTTGGTAAAGCAATCTGTAATCACATACGAAAAGGAAAAACTAATGTAATAATACAACCGAAATGAAAATTCTTAAGTTTTTTGGATTCGATAGAAGGAATCGATCTCCAATACAAGAAAACAAGGCTAATCCTCCAAGTAAAAAAGAGGAGGTACCTATTTCACCCGGTAGAGTATCGGAACCGGATGATGACCCAGGTAACTTCATTCATACATTGAAAGGCTTAACTCAGATGGTTACGCCTTCTTTTCGTGTTGAAGTGATTCAGCTTTTAAGGGATTTATATAAAGTGAATCCAGATGTTAACATAGCTTTACAGGACATGTTTAAGCTTGCTAATACTGGTCACAACATAACCTTCCCTAATAATACCGATAAAGAGGCTGATAAGATGAGAGATCATCTTTCTAAGGTATCCTCTAAATGGTCTAACTATACTGCTGGTATGGATGGTTTGGTAAACAAGATGATAGTTCAATTGATGATTAGTGGAGCTATCTCAGTAGAAGCTGTACCAAATGAAAAGTTAGAGGGTCTAGCTACTGTATTATTCCTCAAACCAGATAGGATAGTATTCAAAAGAGAGAATAATGGTGTATACAGTCCATATCAGAGGAACACTCTTTGGAATGGCTCGAATAAGCAAGATTATATCAAACTTAATACAGAGACCTACTGTTATGTGGGTATGTATAATGATACTGATGAACCTTACGGAATACCTCCTTTTATGGCATCTTTGGATTCATTAAAGGGTCAGCATGATATGAAAACTAACTTTAAACATATCATGGAAATCTGTGGTATGGTTGGTTTTCTAGAGGCTTTGATGGAAAAACCACAACAGAAACCTAATGAAAATGTAGAAGCTTACACTAGAAGATTAAATAGGGAGCTAATACGTTTGAAACAGAATGTAAGGGAAGGTATGAAGGATGGAGTAGTAACTGGTTACATCGATGATCACCAGTTTAAACTGAACTCTACCTCAAAAGAGATGAGCAATATTGATAAACCCTGGAATATGAACCAGCAATCAGTTGCTAATGGTTTGGGAGTAAATGGTAACTTAATTGGAGTACAAGCTTCCATTGGAGAAGGAGCAACTGGTATTATGCTTTCTAAGCTTATAAGTCAGCTGAAGAATATACAAATGATAGTTTCTTATGTTCTTAAGTTTATTTATGAACTAGAACTACGTCTGGCTGGCTTTGATTGCAAGGGAATATCCATTACTTGGGGATCATCTACTATCTCGGATGAGGTTAAAATCCAACAGGGTAGACAGTATAAGATTCAGAACCTTGACTTACTTTACAAGGCAGGTATCATTTCTCAATATCAATATGCTTGGGAAATGGGTTATGATTCTCCTTCAGAAGAAGAACCAAGAGTTTCATTGGAAGACCAATTTGCTAAGGGAGGTAATTCAGACCCACAAGAGGGTACTAAGAAGAAACAGAGACAGGACGATAAGAATCAATCCGCTCGTAGATCAAGAGATAAAAATAACCCGGCTCCTTCACGAGGAGATCAAAATACTAAATCAAGATGAGTAAACCGATTACTAAAAAGAACAGAGAACATTTGGATTCTTTAGTGATAGGTAGTGGTCATACTATAATGGCTGGGTATATCCCAACATCCATAGAACCACAAACCTTCTCGGAGAATTTTTATAAATGGGCTCAAACTTCTAAGGAGTCAGTCAGTCAATTTGGTTTTTGGGGAGGAGAAATAGATTATAATACCTATTATCCTGACTTGAAGCCAGAAGAACTTACTCCTAAAGATGAGGAGTTTATTGAACCAATGTTCAGATTATTATCTGCAACTATTGTGTCTAAGAACTGGAATCCTACCGATTTTAGTCAAAATGGAGTATTAAAAGCTTCTATGAGAATGCTCTTAGGACAAACAGTAAACTGTGACCATGAGACTAATATTGGTAATGCTATTGGAGCTGTATCACAAGTTATCTGGCAAGATGAATACAAGGATGGTTCTTTTGTTATTCCTGCAGGTATTAATGGTATATTAAAGATTGATGGTAAAGCAAATCCGAGAATTGCTAGAGGCATTCTTATGGATCCTCCATCTATCCATTCTAACTCAGTAACAGTACAGTTTAAGTGGGATAAGTCTCACCCAAATATGGAAGATAACGAATTCTACCAGAAACTGGGTACCTATGATTCTAAGGGAGTTATGGTACGAAGAATAGTTACTGAAGTAGTAAGATACTTAGAAACCTCTTTGGTATCTCATGGAGCTGATGCTTTTGCTCAGAAGATTGGGGATGATGGTAAAATCATTAATCCCAATTTTGCCAAGAGAACTTGGGCTTCATACGAAGAATATAGAGATGATAAGTCTAAACAGTATTTCTTCTATGATACAAAAACTGACCTAGCTTTGTTCAGTGAAAATAACGATACTTCCCAATCTTATGATGATAACCAAGGAAATCAAAATCCTAATAATAAAGATATGAATGAACTACAAAAATTTTTAGAAAGAATCTTTGGTAAAGATTGCCTTACTCTTGCCGAAGGTACAGAGATGAACGAGGAAACTGCATTTGCAGCCATTCAGGAATTGGTTAATTCTCGTAATACTCTTCAGACTACTGTAGATAGTTTAACTACAGAAAAAACTTCTCTTACAGAACAGGTTACTAACCTGAATGCAGAAGTTGCAAATCTGAAAGAAATGGCTCAGGTAGGTAAAAACCACATTGCATCTCTCCGTGAAAATGCCGTTGCAACCTATAAAAAACTTATGGGTGACAAAGCTGATGAAACTATCGTTACAATGTTGAATGCCGAAACTACCGGCATGGTAACTTTGATCTCTCTTACTAAAGATTACCAAGCTCGATTGGAAGAAAAATTCCCAATGACCTGTGCTAAATGCGGTTCTCACGATGTAAGCCGTGCTTCTTCTGCAGCTGAGCCAGAAGGTAAATCTGATAACAAAGCTACTGCTCAGAATTCCGAAAAGAGTACTGAAGAGATTCTGAAAGGTATCTATTCAAACAAATTAAAATAATCTCTAAAATAAGAAGAATATGAATACACATCCTACTACTAAGCTGGTAAATCAGGATCAACCGATGACTCTGTTTGGTGAAAGAACTCCCAGAGCGGTGATCTATAAAAGTGAATCTCACAAGTTGCATCAGGCTTTCTGTGTAAAAGAGAACAAAGTTATTCATCAGGGTATGCCGGTAGCTTTGGGTACCGATGGTAATATAGAACCATATATCCCGGGTGGAGATGGCAGCCAGGTTTATCTGGGTATAGCTGTAACTGATAACATTAACCCAGCTTATCAGGCTCAAAGAAATTTCCCCGTAGAAGTAACTGTAGCTGTAGAAGCTTTCATGGTTGTAAACTGGGTAGCTAAAAAGGCTATGGAATGTGGTTATGTAAAACCCACAGATACCCTGTTGATCGACCGTTTCATCACTGCTGAAACTTCAGCCGATGAAACAAAATTCATTAGCATCGTACCGGCTGATGAAGCTAATGATATTATTCAAGTATTGGTACGCTAATCATTAACTGAACATTAAAAGAACAATGAATACAGAATTTGCACAATTGAAAATGGAAGACCTTAGAAAGGAACTTCCGGAAATGGTAAGAAGTTTGGAAGCATACCGTCAGGGTTCCAACAACACATTGCCTATTGAAGTTACTCTGGAAGAACTGGTACAGGGTAAATATGGTGTATCACAGGATGCCTTCTTTGAAAAGTTGGGCATTAATCCGAAGATTGATACAATGCAGAACATCTTCACTATGCCGCAACAGAATATCCGTTGGATTGTACCGGAAATCATCCGTGCTGCTATTACAACAGGTATGCGCCAGGCACCTTTCTACCCGAACATCATTGCTTCAGACCAATCAATTAATGGTTTGCAGGTAACTATGCCGATGGTAAATATGTCGGATGCTGCTCCCGCTAAGGTAAATGAAGCAGAAACAATTCCTTTGGGAGATGTAAGCTTCGGACAGAAATCAGTTTCTCTGTTCAAAATCGGTAAAGGATTTAAACTTACTGACGAAGTTAAAAACTACGTTTCAATCGATGTATTGGGAATCTATCTCCGTGACTTTGGTATTCAGTTGGGTTATGCTATGGATACTTTGGCAATGGATGTTTTGATGAACGGTAACAAAGCTGATGGTTCTGAATCTGCTCCGGTTATTGGTGTATATGAAACAACCAACGGTATTACTTATAAAGACTTGTTGCATATCTGGGTTCGTGCTGCTCGTATGGGCCGTAACTTTACTACTATGATTGGTGGTGAAGACCAGGCTATCGAGATGTTGAACTTGCCTGAATTTAAAGAACGTCACTCAGGAACTACAGAAGCTACACTGAATATCAAGTCTCCGGTTCCCAACAAGGCTGACTTCTATATTCACCCGGGAACTCCCGATCAGCAGTTGTTGATGGTAGATACCAGTGCTGCCTTGATTAAGCTTACTGCTAAACAGTTGATGCTTGAATCAGAAAGAATCGTATCTAATCAGACTGAAGCTGTATATGCTTCTCTGACTACAGGTTTCTCTAAGATGTACCAGGATGCTGTTCTTCTGTTGGCAGCTAACAAGAAATTCTCTGAAGCTGGATTCCCGAGCTTCATGAACATTGACCCATACCTATTGGTTAACTTAGAATAATATCCGGGATTTCTTCATTGTATTTTTGTCTAATTTCTCCCCGAACAGTTTCAATCCATTCTGTTCGGGGTTTTATATTATAACTTAAAATAAAAGATTATGGCTACTACTTATATTGTAACAGTTGGAACTAATGCCTACAGTTTTAACGACCAGGTAACAGGTATTTCAATTGCAAAAGGCGAAGAGAGAGAACTTACTGCCCGTCAGTACAGAACAAAACGTATTCAGAAAGCTTTAGTTTCTGGCCACTTGGTTTTAGTTCCGGATAAGAACAAAACTGCCAAGTATACTGCTGAGGATATCGAAAAGCTTGACAAGAAGCTAGCTGCTCAGTTTGCAAAGGGTATGGAAATCAGTAAGATTGCCAAAGCCTATTCTCTTGAGGAAGCTAAGCTGATTGCTAAGAAACACGAAATCGAAGCTGACCCGAAAGATACAGTAAAAGATATCCTTGAAGTTTTACTTGAAGATTTCGAAGAAAACAAAGAATAAATAAATCCGAATATAAATGAAAAAGAATCTAGACTTCACATATGTAACATCAGGTCTGGAAGTTTCATTTAGAGTATTAACCAAAGTCCCGGCCAAATCCATTTTTGACTGGGACTTTGGCGATGATAAGGGAGAGGTTTTCAATGGTGGAAGACATCAATCTTACTCTTATGAGAAGTCTGGATTTTATGATGTAACCTTACATGTCACTAATTCTGATGGATTAGATTTGACTTGTACTCGAACCGTAGTTGTATGTAATTATGGGCATACTACTCTTCAGGATACCATCTACAATTTAATAGATAGGTATATTCCCAAAGAATTGCATGAGAGTATGACCATAGAAGATAAAACTGCATACATAACTAAATGGCAATTATATATCTTCCCACTAGTAAACCATGTTATACCACCAGATAAATATAATGATGAATTATGGTATGAGGGACTAGAAAACCAATTAATTATGGAATTGGCTGTATGGGATTATCTCAATATACAAATACAAAATATCCTGTTGGTTGCAGGAAATAGTTTTAGAGAAATTATCTCCACTGAATCTCATGGACCAGACCAAGATGGTGATTCACCTGGAGAACATGCTAGAGGAGATAGGATAAAACAAATTACTACGGGTCCTACCGAGGTACAGTATTATGATAAGATATCCGAAAGTATATCTAGCTTATGGAGTACTTATTCAAAGATGATTCAACCTGGAGGGTATATGGATGAACTAAGAAAGAATCTATGTATGCTGGCATCTAGGTTAGAGATATACTTACCATTCTGTGATCAAATTGAACGGTTAGTAGTACCAAAAGTAGTAAATCATCGAAAACCAACTCCTTTGGGAGGACCTAATCCAACAGCCCCTCTCAATAAAGCAAGTAAACCTTCGTTAACCATAATAGATAAGAAATCATGACAAAAGAACCTTGGAGAATGGTTAAGAACCATTCTTGGAATAGGTATAAAAAGATTATCACTGATTTCTTAGATTGGGATGCTGGAAGACAAACAATTACTTGGGCTAAACATGTTAATCAATATCTAAATCATGCTGAGGATGATAGCCCAAGATATTATAATATTCCCATAGAAGCTTTATGCTATTACAATGCTTTTAGGAATTGGCCTATTAATAAGGCTACTGTTTCTGGAGAATTAGATGATGAGAACCTTTCTATACTTATTTCAAAGAATTACATAGAACAAATCGGATATCTCAATCAGGAAGGTTATTGGAACTTTAACTGGTCCGAGGATAGATTTGTTATCAATGGGATAGTATATAAGCCTTCTGGAGATACTCAAGTATCTCAGGCTAAAGATGAAGCTTTGGTATTCTCGGTAATCCTCAAAAGGGATAGAGATACTAAAATCAAATTCGTAGAACAAAATCCATAAAGATATGAAAATGTTAATGTTACGTTTCACCAAGCTTAACAATGTAGAAGGCGATTGGTGGGACAGTAATCTTATAATCTTGAATGGACCTTCTGGAGTTCACATAGAAATGCCTGGTACTGGTAATTCGGCTACTACCATGCAATCTATGACTGGTATGAAGTTCGTATCAAATTACCAAGATTACTTTGGAGAGGTATGGGATAAAGATATACCTCATATAGGCTTTGGCCAAGTTATTAAGTTCAGAGTTAGGAAATTACCTGATTATGCCGTAGTAGTTGGGGATATAGAGGATGGAGGAGATGTTGACCCAGATAATCCAGATGATATCCCAAATGCTTTTGCTGGTAAAGAAAAAGAATACTTCCGTGGTAATAACTCAGAACTGTTATTGGGAAAGAATAAAGTAACACCTTAAAATATATACATATGTACGTTAGTAAATACTATACTTGCGAAGAGATTGACCAACGGCTATTACAGGGTTATTATGATGACTCTTTGGCTCATGGTTTTGTTGGAACTCTTAAAGAGTTCTGGGCATTCTTCTTATCAATTGCAAACAAGGTAGATAAGAAAGAAGGTTGGGATTTGTCAGAAAATAACTTCTCTGATGAATTGCTAGAAAAACTGAATGGAATTGAGGAACATGCTAACTACGTTACTAAAGTTTCTCAACTAGAAAACGATTTGAAATATCAGACTCAAGAACAAGTTGAGAAATATATACATGACTTAGTAGATGGTGCTGATGATGCTTTAGATACATTAAAGGAATTGGCTGAAGCATTAAACAATGACCCAAACTTTGCTACCAATATCACTAACCGATTAACTGAATTACGTACTCAATTAGAAGCTGAGGTAACTAGAGCTAAGAACCGTGAAAACGAATTAGCTTCTCAGATTAAGATTGTGAACGATAACTTGGTTAACTCGGTTAATACGTTGAATGCAACTATCATTAAAGTAGTACAAGATATTACTAGGATGATAGAAGCAATCAATGCTCGTATTCAAAAGGTAGAAGACCGGGTTGGTGATTTGGAAGTAGAAACTGACAATAACTTAACTGAAGCTAAAGAATATGCTAAGGAATTGGTAGATAAGGAAGCTGCTGAACGTAGAGCTGCTGATGAGAAACTGACCGAGGCTGTTCATCAAGTACAGTTAGACCATACTAGGGATATTGCCGACTTAAATAATAAGATTCTAACCGAGGCTTCAGAAAGAGCAAATGCAGATGTAGCATTAGAATCTAAACTGAACACCGAAATCAGTGATCGTAAAACTGCAGACCAAGAACTTGAATCCAAGATTAATGCTGAAGCTGCAGCTCGTACTGCTCAGGATGAAGTATTACACCAACAGATTGTAAAGGAAACTTCTGACCGTCAGAATGCAGATAATGGTTTACAGCAGAACATTACTCAAGAAGCTCAGAACCGTCAGAATGCAGATACTGTACTTCAGAACAATATTGATAACGAGAAAGAAACTCGAATTGCTCAAGATGAAATCCTTGACCATAAGATTGAGGATTTGAAAACTCAGGCCGGTACAGATAAAACCGAATTGCTTGAAAAACTAGAGCAAGAAAAACAAGAACGTATTGCTGCCGATAAAGACTTAGATAATCGTAAGGTAGATAAAAGAGAAGGCTATTCTCTTACTAAAAACGACTTTACCGATATTCTCAAGGCTAAATTGGATGGCATTGAAGAACATGCTAATTATATCACAGAAGTATCTCAGCTTATCAATGATGCTGGTTATCAAACTGAAGCAGATCTTCAGGCAGCTATTGAAAAGATTATTGGGGAAGCTCCAGAGGTTCTTGATACTTTGAAGGAGATTGCAGATGCTTTGGGTAATGACCCAAACTTTGCAACTACAATTACCAAGAAATTGGCAGCTATTACCGAACAATTGAATCAGGAAATTACTAATCGTACAGAGGCTGATGCCCAGGTACAGGCTAATGTAGATAAGGAAGTTACTGAACGTAAAGAAGCCGATACCGCTCTTGAAGCTAAACTAAAAGAATATGTTGATAACGAGGTAGATAAGATTACTGGTAACACTGATGGTATTCAAGCTAGTCTGAATAAGGAAATCCAAGATAGAAAAGATGCCGATGCTGCATTACAAGCTGCTATCACTAAGGAAGAAACAGATCGTAAGGCTGCTGATGCTGCATTAGATACTCGAGTAACTGCTAATGCTACCAAGATACAAGAATTGGCTTTATCTATTCAGGATGCGGTAAATACCGTTAAAAATGAACTTCAGGCTAAGATAGATGCTTTGCAAACAGAAGTAAATGCTAACAAGGCAAATATCCAACGTAATACTGACAGATTAAATGACCAGATTACTAAGGAAGCTGAAGATTATGCTGAATTAAAAGGCATGGTTAATGCAGAAGCTGAAGCAAGAGCCAATGCTGATACTAATCTTAAGTCTCAGGTAGATAAGGTAAATATCGACTTGAACACTGAGGTTTCAAAGAGAGAAGCTGGTGATACTGTTTTACAGCAGAATATCGATAAGGAGATCTCTGATAGAACTTCAGCAGATACTTTATTAGATAATAAGTTCACTGGCTTGATAAATACTGAATCTACTGCCCGGGCAAATGAAGATGAGAAAATCAATGCTCGAATCGACCAGGAGATTAAAGATCGTAAGGCAGGTGATGATGCTTTAAGCACCAGAATAGATAGCCTCAATAGTGGAGTAACCGGTTCTTTAGATGAGCTCAGGGAGAAAGTAACTAATAACACTACTGCTATTCAAACCGAAGTAGAAAGAGCTAAGGCTGCTGAACAAGTTCTTAAGGATTCTCTGACTACAGCTATGGAAAATCACAAAGATGATTTGGTAGCTATATCTAAAGATATCAATGATGAGGCTCAAAGTAGACTACAAGAAGATACCAAGCTTCAGAATAATATTGATACCGAAACCCTTAATCGTACTCAGGCAGACACTCTGTTAGAGAATAAGATTACTCAGGAAGTATCAGATAGAGTTCAGGCTGTTGAAAACTTGAATGACCGAAAGGTTGATAAAGTAGATGGCAAAGAGCTTTCTTCAAATGACTTTACCGACTTATTAAAAGCTAAGTTAGATAATATCCAGGAATTTGCTAACTACATTACTAAGGTATCTCAGTTGGAAAACGATTCTAACTATCAGAATGCCGAACAAGTAGAAGCTGCAATCCAAAAGGTTATTGGTTCTGCTCCTGGAGTATTAGATACACTAGAAGAGATTGCAAAAGCATTGGGAGATGATCCTAACTTTGCAACTACAATTACTAATAAGCTGACTGAACTTAAAGGTATTATAGATAAGGAAATCTCCGATAGAACTGCAGCTGATGAACAAGTTACTCAGAAGTTTACTGAATTAAGTACTACTCTTAATGCTACAGTAAGTGAACTGAGAACTTTCGTAACAGAAACTCGTTCTGAATTATTAACAAAGGCTCAGGCTCAGGATGAATTAATTGCTAAGAATACTGCTAATATTCAACGTAATCTAGAATTAATTCAGGGATTACAAAGTAATCAGAATACTGGTTATCTTGAAATCAAGGAACTATTGAATACGGAAATTGAGGCTAGAAAGGCTGAGGATATTCGTATTGAAGCTAAAGTAGACAAGAATACTCAGGACCTTACTACAGAACGTAATGAGCGTATTGCTGCCGATAAAGTTCTCCAGGATAATATTGATGCTGAAGAAGCTGCAAGAATTGCTGCTGATAATGCTCTGGGTAAACGTATCGATAAAGAAATCGAGGATAGAAAAGCAGCTGATACCGCTCTTGAGAATAAATTTAATGATATCACTAATGGTTTAGATGAACGTCTTCAGAAAGAAGAAGCAACTTCAGAAGCTTTACCCTTAACTATGGTTACGGAAATTGATTCGAACTTGGTTATCAATGGTACTTCTGCTGAAGTAAACTTTAAGAGTTCTGTAAAAGGAGAAGGTAATCTCTATGGAGAACCTATGCCTCGTAAGTTTGCTATCCCTGCTTCTACAGATGCTAAAGCAGGTCTTCAGTCAGCAGCTGATAAGAAGAGATGGAATTCTATGCCTAATGATTATATCACGGGAGCTAGTTATACACCTAAGGCTAGTGTGGTTACTACTAACATAAGTAGAAGTACATATAACTCCGATGAAGGTATACAGAAATCTAATGATTTCACTGTAGATATCCCCGCTTCTACTGCTGAGAAAGCCGGTGTACAAACTGCAGCAGATAAGAAGTTATTTAACTCTATTCCTCAGACTGTAGTAGTTGGAGAAGGAGCAACTTCAGATGCTAATAAAGTTACAGTATCCGTAAACAGAAAAACTGTAAACGAAGGAATATATAAAGATGATAATACTACTTTTGATTTACCAGTAGCTTCAATTACTAAAGCTGGTACTATGACTGCTGCTGATAAGGTTAAGTTGGATGAAACTTTACCCCAGCAGATTGCTAAGGAAATCCAAGACAGAAAAGATGCCATTGAAGCCTTGAAGAATTCTTCCGAAGCTTCCCTTGCTCAAGAAATCGAGGATAGAAAAGCAGCTGACCAGGCATTAGACACCAAATTTACTCAGGCTATCAAAGAAGAGGCAGATGCTCGTGCTGAATACGACCAGGTTCAGATGCAAAAGATTCAGGAAGAAGAAGAAGCCAGAGCTGCTGCAGATACTGCTCTTGAGAATAAGTTACAAACTAATATCAATAACTTAGAAAAGAAGCATGATGATTTCGTAGCAACTAAGGGTAAGGCTAATGGATTTGCTTCTTTGGATGGTAATGGCTTAGTACCTTCTAGTCAATTGCCTTCTTATGTTGATGATGTTATCGAAGTTTATGCTACTTATGATGTCAGTGAAACTGGAAAGCTGAGCAATATTAAATTATATTCTGACCCAGATCATGCTAATCCTATTACTGGAGAATCAGGTAAGATATATTTGAATATTACCCAGGATGAACCCTCTTATCAATTCCGTTGGTCAGGTACTCAGTTTGTAGATAGTAATACTTCTTCACTGATACTTGGAGAAGTTACTGGTACTGCTTATGATGGAGGTAAGGGTAAAGCTTTAGCTGATTGGAGAAAATCTCTGAGTGATAATCTAAAGTTTTATTCTCATATTAAGGATGACAGAGCTTGGACTAGAAATGCTACCGAAGTTAGATTAAGTTTCGAATGTTCAGATTTTGGTAATACTGCAAGTGTAAATACTTATAATCAACCTATCCCAGCTGCTACCAAAGACTTAGCAGGTGTACAAACTGCAGCAGATAAGAAACTGTTTGATTCTATCCCGGGTACTATTATAATTTCTGGTAAAGGAGTAGTTCAGAATACGGATAAAGTTTGGGTACAGATTAGTAAATCTACTAAAGCTGATGGAGTATATGGTGAAGCTACTACACAGACATTAGAAATTTTAGCTGCTAATGCTAATCAAGCTGGAGTATTGACTCGGGAGATGTTCAATAAACTTAACTCTGGTCTGAATGGAGATATTACTAATGCTTTGAATGAAGCTAAGGCTTATACTGATGCTGCTAAAACTGCATTAGAGAAATTAATCCAGGATTCTGACAAAGTAATCAAGGAAAGCTTAGATGCTCATATTGGCAATAAGAGTAACCCTCACAATGTAACCAAAGCTCAGATAGGTTTAGGTAATGTACAGAACTTAGCTCCAGCAGATATGCCAGTATCTACTGCTCAGGCTGCTGCTATTGCAGATGCTAAGGCTGCAGGTACAAAAGCTCAGACCGACTTAAGTACCCATGCAAACAGAAGGGATAATCCTCATAATGTAACTAGAGCTCAATTAGGATTGGCTACTACAGACCAAGTAGTATTTGCTAAAACTACTGCAGCTTCTGGTTTCTGGAAGGAATCAGATGGTAGATTAAAATCTCAAGTAGAGAATTTGAACCATACTCTGGACCAAATCTGTAATATACCTACAGTTCACTTCAAGATGAATGATAAATACCAAGTGGGAACTATTGCTCAGAGCTTAGAGGAAATTGAACCTCTGTTGGTATCAGAGAATACTATACCTGCTTCTCAAGTACCTAACCAATCTAGATTCGAAACTTTCGTCGGAGAAGATGGTCAGGAATATGTAAAAGTAAAAGTAGTAGAATATGAAATGCTCAGTGTCATGGCTCTCGAAGGAGTTAAGTTATTGAGAAAAGAATTCGAAGACTTTAAGAAACAATTAAACAATAAGTAATATGGCAGAAATAGCAACTTGGAGTGCTATTCTGAATAAGACCGGCCTTGGTAAGACCTCTAATGAGTGCCCTACCAAGGCTGAGTTGTTAGCACTCAATAATGGTAAGGACTCCAATGTTGACAAGGTTATTGTAATTAGCAATGCTGCTAGCTACGGTAACAATGAATGTGTCAAGTTAGAGGATATCAATGCCGAGCAATGGATTTATACATTCCAGTGGGATCGTAATCCTTCTTTTAATGCTCCAGCTACTGGAGGTACATACCCCTTTGGTTCATATGCTTCTAATCGAGTTAAGCAAGTAAACGGTGTTAATACTATTATTTCTCAAAGTTTGGTGAATGATCTCACTAAAACTTCGGAAGGTTCTTGGTATACTACAGATTACGACGGTAATAAAGGTAGAATAGTACCCAACAATACATCTACTAATAGTAAATCAATCACTGTAACTTGGACTCAGAAGTATTCGGGTAAAACCCTACAGGCAACATTTACTCAGGCAGCCGGTAGAAAAGTTTATTCTTCATGGAGTTATAACTGTAGAGTAGATAAAACTTCTTTCAGTTACAGTGGAGGTCAATCTAATGTAACTACTAAGAGTGCAAGTAGAACTTATACTTGGAATGGTCAAGGTAGTAGTTATACAGAATCAGAAACTGCTACCGTAAGAGTTTCTAGTCCGGCTTCTATTAGTGGTAATAGTATTTCTATCCCAAGTAATAGTGGTTCTGCTAGAACCTTTACAGTTACTTTCGATTTCCCAACTGCTACAGACCAGACTATCTCAATTTCTCAGGAAGGAGGTCAAGTAACTTATGTAGATCACCTGTCTATAGATCCTACTACTAAGAATGTATCTGGAAGTGGTCAAACCTTCAATGTGATAGTAAATGCCAACTATGATAAGTACTTGAATGGAGTATACCAAGAAAATATAAAATCCAAATATACTAATGCTACTGTAGTAAGCGGGTCTTCATCCGATATTACTATAACTCGTACTAGTACTGGATGTAGTATTAGGGTAGCATCAAACCCTAATACCAGCAGTTCTAGGACTTATGTAGTAGAATTTACTTATGATTCTGCTACTCCCGTTCGATTAACTATTACTCAGAATAGTGGAGAAGTTAGTTACCCTAGTAGCGGTATGGTATTTGAACATAGTACTCAACAAAGTAGTGGATATAAAACTAGTACTTTATCCATAGGTACTGTTGGAGGTGAAGGAGGTAATATTTCTTTTTATATAAAAAGTTATAGGTCTAGATACGTTAATGGTTCTTTAAGTTCTACTGAAGCTATTAAACCTACTCTTATTTTGCCTTCTGGAGTAACTGAAACCATTACTAATGTGAGTGGTTATTACTTTAAAGTAACTATTACCATACCTGAGCATTCAAAGCCTGCAAGCAGAACTCTTACAATCAGAGCTAATCAACCTAATGGCTTAGATAGAGAGTTAGTACAAACTGTACAACAGAGTGCTTCAACTTATGAGTTTGGTATTAGGAAAACTATCTCAGACCCTTGGAGTACAGGTATTACTTATAATAATTGGCCTGGAAATGACGGGGTTATGGATGGACCTTTTATAATTAATTCTCTTAAAAATGGGAAGAGATTTACTAATTGGTGGGCTTCTTCTAATGTTGACTGGATTACTATCCAAGATGATGGCAGTACGGTTAGGTATACCGTAGCTATTAATAACAGTAGTTCATCTAGAACTGGAGTAATAACTTTTACTCAAGGAGAATCGGGTAAAACTTGTACTCTGACAATAATTCAAAAAGCAGGAGATGTCTATGAGTTTTATATTACTGACTCAGATGGTAAGGGGCATTACACCGATTTCACATTCCCAGCTCCCTCAAATGGATTGGTAAATAAACATGTATTGAATATTATCTCTACTCACAATGGTAGCCCCTTATCTGCAGACGATATGGAGGAAGTCCATTCGGAGATAACAGAGAAATTAATCGGCTTGGTACTGACACAAGATACTCAATCCCCCTTCAGGCTTATAGCAAATATAACTGAAAATGGATATACCGAAAGAACTGGAGCAGATACTTATAGACAGAAGGCATCTGGAAAAACAGTAATCTTCAGAGTTCTTCAAGAAGCTAAAAATAATAATTTCAGATTGGAATTAAGTTTAAATATTTCAAATGGTAATGATCAAGATACGTGGGGATTATTTGATACGGCTAATATGCCTCATACTTCTGACTTTATGTATGATATGAGCTTAATACGTGAGGGTATTATAGTAAACTCAGTAGAAGGTAAAATAACTGTGAATTCTATTCAAAGTACTACTAAGGATATAGGGATTGGAGATAATGTTCATGTATGGGCCTATAATTCTGTAAGAGGTTTATGGTTATCAATTGGTAACTTTAGGATTGAAGAGGGGAATAATACCCATCATTGGGATGTTTCTTGGCCCACCTAGACAATTTAATCCTAAACACAACACTAGTACATTTATTGATAGATAAATTTAATTATTAACTTTAAAACTAAATCATTATGGAAGTTAAATCTGGTGAAGGTACTGTAGTGGTTGCGGAACGTAATCATTGCGAGGTAATGAAAGGCCAGCAAGAGATTAAGTGTCTGATTGAGAACACTGCAAAAGACCAAGAAATTGCTAGACTGAATCGAGTAGTTGATGCTCAGAGAGATCAAAACATTATTAACTCGGTAGTACAGGCTTTGGGTAATAAAACTGCATAACTTCTATTAAAGTTGATTAGGGAAAAGGGAGGTACCTGTAGTGGGTATTTCCCTTTTTTCGTTTTAATCTAGTAAGAAACATGGAAGAAGATAATAAACTACAAACCTTTACTCTCCAAATGCAACTACCGGCTCCTAATTTAGAGGTAGCAAAGAGAGTAGCCGATGAAGCACAAAGACTGATAGATATCTATGGATACTATAATTTCTTGAACCTAGTAGAATTTATGAAACAGAATCCCAGTATGGTTCAAATGGGATTAAGTCTAATCAATAAAAATAATGCAGTATGGAAGAAATGAAATTTAAATCATTACAAAGAGGAGATTTAGTCTTTACTCTAGAAAGAGACAGAAGATCAATGTACCCAATCTTTGACCGAGCTAAAGTAGTAAAGGTAGGAGAAAGTAAACCCAGAGCTAATGAAAATGGTGATGGCTTTTCTAATCTTATAGAAATTGTTCTACAAGATTCCATTGGTACAGTAACCGTATATTTACCTTCGGATGGGAATGAGGGTATTTATAACAATGTGTACTACACTCTAATTGGAAGTAATATTGTAAACGAAGTATCATTGCAAAGGTCACAGGCTCTTGGTATTATTAATAATGTAGGTAAATACGAGAACATAATAAAGGAATGCGATAATATCCTTGCTATGTTTGAAAACAAGGAGCCCACTAATGGTAGTCAATTCAACGAAGAATTCGCTTCATTCAGGAAAGATGTAGTATCAGTATTACAATCACAACAGCAAGCCATAAACCTTATGATGGATTCACTTGGCTTGAATAAACCGAAGGAAAATCCAGATGGCAAGTAAGTCAGTAAACATAACTATAAGTACTCCCTTGGGAGACTTACAGATATATACTGACCCAAAAGAACAGGCTAGAGCTGAGAAGTTGATTGCCGAAACCCCATCTATCATGAAGAATGCCTATGATAGAGCTACTGAGAAATTCGGCAATCAACTTCTCAGACTTGTGAAAAAATGCCTAAGAACGGGTACTCCTCCAAGAGGAACTCATTGGGATCCTCACTCGGCTAATACTATTAAACGATACGGAGAGCATACCCTTTTGAATTATACGGGTCAGTATTTGAGATCAGTACAAATAGTAAAACAGAAGAATAGAACTTACGTAGGTATACCTACTAATCTTAAGAAAACCAGAAAGGGTGATAGGACTAGTAAAAGAACTTTGAACCAAGTAGCTATCATGTTGGAATATGGTTCTAGAGGTGGTAATTTACCTCCAAGACCATTATGGAAACCCGCATTCGAACAAGTAGGTGGTAAGAAGGTTCTGAAGGAAACCATAGTAAGAGAACTTCGTAAAGAAATAAGGAGATATAGAAAATAATGGGATTCACTATAAGCAAGAATCAAGGTTCTGGTAGAACTGTTATAACAGTAACACCAGAAGAAAAGAATTCTACGGACAAAGATATAGTTCAGATTTTAACAGTGGAAGCTGTAGATGGGTCAACTAAAGAAGTAAAGCTTATTCACAAGAAAGGAGAAGGCAATTACGAATATGATTTTAGAGTTTCACCCACTGAATTACATTTTGAGCCTACAGGAGAAAGTAAAGAGGTTACTATTATATCTACTAAACAAATGGTAATCAATGGAAAGAAAGTTGGTGATCCAGTTACTGTAGATTATACTAGGGAAAACTCGGGAGATGTATCTGGCTCTGGTACTACTCTTATCATGAGCTTAAATGATAATATGTATAATGAACGAGTAGGTCAAGTAATATTTACTCAAGGAGAGTCTGGTAAAACTATAAGTGTAACTTGTAAACAAGGTAAAAAAGAAACTTCGGGAGATATAGGTATAATCAAACTATGGTCAGGCCCCGGAGTTCCAGAGAACTATGTACTCTGTAATGGAGGTCAGGTAAGTATATCTGAATATCCCGAATTATATAAGGCCATTGGTGAGAAATATAATACTTCTTCTACTAGGGCAGGTTATATAAGTGTTCCTGATTTAAGTGGTAGGTTCGTAGTTGGAGTAGATTCTAGTGACCCAGATTACAGTAGTATTGGTAATACTGGAGGAGAAAAAGAACATAGGCTAACCGTGGAAGAAATGCCAAGCCATACCCATTCATACAATAAGATTCGTATAGAAACTCACAAATGGGGAGATAATGCAAACAACCGACCACACCCATTTTATGATTCAGGGGCTCAAACTGGTCCAACTGGTGGTAATCAACCTCATGAGAATAGACCACCATACTACGTATTGGCTTATGTTATGAAAGTAAGATAGGAGGTAATTATGGTAAATTCACAAGAGATAGTAGAGAGAACCTTCTATATATGCTTATTGAATGTTCTCTTAGAAAAGAAGATGGGACTTAACCCCGAAGATTATCTACCTTTATCACAAGAGAATGAAAAGAGATTCCAAGAAGATAAGGAAGCAATAGATAAGTTCATTTACTTATTCGGTATAGGTAATAACCAGGTAAGAGGTCCTAAAACATGTCCTAGGATAACTATAGAAAGCACGGCTTATTATCCTGGAGATATTGGAGTAGAGAAATATATCATTGGAGATAGATTAGATGTGGGTAATTACCAAATGTCTGAGTTCCCTTACGAAACCAAGGATATCACTATCGATATTCATCTGGTAGCAACTACTCAGAATGATATGAGATTACTTCACTCTATTCTTCATGAAGCATTACCCACTAGGGGATATATAAGACCTTACTTCAATGATTTAGAAGAATGGGATAAAGGTAGGATAGCTCCTACTGGGAATCTGTTTATAGAGATTGGTAATTTCTATGACCATCCAGATGAATCCCATGGATTATTGGAAAAGGTATACCAATATGTATGTAAGGATGGTATTATACCAGAAAAACTGGTAGAAATGGGGGATCTAATACCTATAAAAGATATAAGTCTTTTACTAGGACCCGAATACCAAAAGGACGAGGAGATGCTCAATCTCAATATACATGTTTAACTCAAAAATTTACTAAAATGAAAAAGTTAGTGTTTATGCTGATGGCACTCATTTTACCAGTGTCATTGTTTGCTGCAGAAGTAGAACCTTCAACTGGTTCAGAGTTCGTAATCAATCTGGGTACCTTTACGGGTATAGTAACTTTGGTATCATCTTTGGTTACTCAGATACTAAAGGTAATCCCAGCTATCAAAGACAACAAACTTGCTAAGATTGGTATATCTGCCTTAGTAGGTATTCTTGTATGTCTTATAGCTTGGGGATTACAACTTACACCATTATTGGAAAACTATCCTTTCTACCAGGTATTAATTTATGGATTAGCTGCTGGTTTATCAGGATGTGGTTTCTATGATGTGATTAAGGCTATCGGAGGTTTATTTAAGAATAAAGAAGATTAATTTTCTAATAATACCAGTAAGGTAACGATACTTACTGGTATTAATTAAATTAATGTATAACCTATAAAACACAAGGATATGTCAAAATCACCAAGCGTTGTTTTTAAATTCGAGAACAACAATGTTCAACAGACTACTCCTCTTTTAGGAGTATCATGTTTCTTGGCTAGAACTGAAAAAGGTCCCTATGATGATCCTTCAGAATTAATCACTTCTTTTTCTCAATTCCAAAGAATATTTGGTAAAGAGATTGTACCTGATGGTTCTGTATCTAACATAGAGAAAGCTTTAGTAGGAGGTTCTAAGCTAAGAATTATTCGTGTATTGGGAGCAGGTGCTAAAAAGGGTACCATTACTAAAGCAGAAGACTCTAGAGTATTAGAAGAAGATGAGATTGAATTAGCTTCTGCTATACCTGGAGAAGTTCAAGCTTCTGAAGTAATGAAATTTACTTCTGGAGGTACTAATGTAAGCTTTGGTTTGGTAACTAAAGGGTATGGTGATCCTATTGGTTCTGGAGAAACCTTTAAAGTAGGTTTTTCTAAATCAGTGAATACCATCTTTTATAACATATATGATGCCAATGGTTCTATCCTGGAATCAGGTCCGGTAATTACTTATAAAACTAAGGATGCTCAGAATAAAACTTCTGTAGATTACCTGGCTTTAAGCAACTTTGCTAGTAATTCTGCATACCTGGAACCTAAGATGGTAACCACTACCGATAAGATTAAGTCTTTCGAAAACCTGGTAGCTTGGCTTCAGACTTCAATTGACCAAACTGAGAATCCACTAACTATCCAAGTTGGAGGTAAAGAAGCAACCACTACTGAGACTATGTTCAATGGTACACTGGGTACTGCTGGTGCTGACCCAACTGCAGATGAATGGATTGCTTCTCTGGATTTGGTAAAAGATTATACAGATGTTTATCAGCTAGCTTGTTCTCATATTCATCAACATCTGAAAACAGATCAAGATGTTTTAAAAGTACATAAGGCTGCTAAAGATATGTGTGCTGAATTGCAAGAATATACCTATTACATCGAAGTACCTAAATATACTACCCATTATTCTGAGGGAACTCAGCCTAGAAATAAGCAGAGCATTATCACTTGGATTAATAACTGTTTGGGTAGTATCGGTAACTCTAGGTATGCGGCCTATTTTGCAGGTGGTATCAAGTACTACAATGAATTCGGATTACTTACTAATTCAGATGTATTGGGTACTATTTTCGGTTTGGGTGATACTTCTGCTTCTAACTATGGACCTTGGAAGTCATTTGCCGGTATGAACCGTGGAGTAATCTATGATGGTCAGGGCCCAGTAAGTCCTAACTATGGTAGTGATTCTCGTTATAATGAACTAAACGAATTGGCTCAGATGTATGCCAACATGATTGTAATCAAAGATACTCCGTCTTCTGGTAAACAAACCATGTTATGGCATTGCTTCTCTTCTCAAGTAAAACAGGATTCAGAAAGATTCCTTTCAATTGTAAGATTGAATTTGTACTTGAAGAAGACTCTTCGTCCTATATTGAATAAGTATTTGGAAGAACCCAATATCTGGGGTACTTGGAAGAATATTTATCTTGAGGTAAAACCAATCCTAGATAATCTGGTAGATGAAAATGCTATGTCAGAGTATACATGGATGGGTGATCAGGATGCTGGCTCTTATTCAGAACTCTCTGTAAATAATGAAGCTGATGTCCGTCAGGGTAAATATAGAGTAATCCTGAAGTATAAGGATATTGTTCCTATGCAAGAAATTACAATTAACATTGTAATCGATGCAGCTTCTAATTCAGTTAACATTTCAGAAAACGAATAACATTAAAATCATAAAATATGGGAGCAAAAGTAAAGAATCCTAGAAAGAAATTCCTATGGAGCATCTCTTTCCCAAAACACCCCATCAATACATACCTATTCCAGACTTGCCAACTTCCGGATATAGAGATTGACCAGGTTGCTCATGGAGATGTAAACAGGGATGTAAAAACTGCTGGTAGAGTTACCGTAGGTAATCTGGTAGTAGAGAAACTTTTAACTACTGCTGGTTCAGATACCTGGCTTCAAGATTGGTTATATTCTTGCCAAGATATGATAGCTGGAGGTGGGTTAGTTCCTAGTGAATATTGGGAAACTGCCATTGTAAATGAACTTGCAGAAGATGGAGTATCTGTCCTAAATACTTGGCTGCTTGAAGAAGTTTGGCCTTGTAAAGTAACTGGCCTTGACTTAGATCGTATGGCTTCAGAAAACACAATAGAAAATATCGAATTTTCTGTCGGTACTTGCGATAAGTATTAACTCTCTTAGTCATTTTCTTACTAGAGTTTTAGGTGGAGGGGTGGGATTCCTAGATAAGGAGTTTCACCCCTTTCTTGTTGATACTTACCGCTACTATGAAATTATGAACTTTTAAAAATTAGATAAAATGGATATGACACTAAGAACCTTCGTATTCACTGCTCCTTCTGGTAGACTTTTCGAAATCAGAGAGCAGAATGGTGAAGATGAAGAAATTATCACCAACCCGGTAGATTCAAAGAATTTAATGAATCTTACCAAGTATATTTCAGCAATAGTAGTTAAAACAAATGCTACTAAGTCAGGTAAATTAACCATAGAGGATGCTCTTAAGTTGCCATTGCTGGATAGATACTGTATCCTATTCAATTCTCGAATCTTCTCACTGGGAGAAGAAGTAGAATTTACCTATAAATGGGATAACAAGGATTCTGTAACTTACTCTCAGGACTTGAGAGAATTTCTTTTCGATTATGCAGTACTTCCTACAGAACAAGAGATGGAAGAAAAACCCAATGCCATTCCTTACTACTCGGGAAGAAAAGGAGAAGATGGATTTACCCTTATGCAATATACTGAGGAATTGAACTCAGGTAAGGTAATCCAATTCGAATTGATGGATGGAGAAAAAGAATCTCAGATGGTTCAGCTTTCACCAAGTAAACTTACTCGACACTCTACTCTTCTTCTTCGTAACCTTAAGTTAAAGGTGGATGATAAATTTGAGAAAGTAGAAAACTTCTCTCTATTCTCATCAAGGGATATGGCAGAAATTCATCGGTTGGTAAATACAGTAGACCCAATCTTCCATGGATATACTCAAATCGAAAATCCAGAAACTGGGAACATGATGGATTACCCAATTATGGCTGCTCCTGATTTTTTCTACTTGACGGGAGATATAATTTAGAGGAAGATTACATATACATTACTCGGGCTGAGATAGTCTTAGACTATCTCACCTTTTTGTGTCTACCCGTTCGTAAAAGAAAGAAATTCCTACTCATAGCTGAGAATTATTATAAACAAATGAAGAAGAAAATGTCAACATGATAGGAGATACAAAAAGTTTAGTAGAAGTCGGGGTATCAATGGTACTCCGAGATAAGTTTAGCTCTGAAACCGGTAAAATTTCACAATCATTCAACAATATGATGAATGATATGAATGACTGGAACAGGGCTATTCAGATGAGTGCAGGTAATGCTGTACAAAACAGTATGAAATTCCTTGGAGGCATGGCAGAAGCTTATCAGTATTCGGCCAAGGTACAAGATACTATATTCATGGCCTCAAAGATTGCAGGAGCTACAGCTGAGCAACAAACTGAAATGATGCAATTAGCTCAAGCAATCAATGCAGTTACTCCCTTGACTGCTGCAGATATTGCTTCCGGTCAAAGATATTTAGCAATGGCAGGTAATACAGTAGAACAGATAAAAGATATGACTGGGCCTGCTGCTAAGTTAGCATCTATCCTTGGTCAACCCTTTGGAGGTAAAGGAGGTGTAGCTGACTTGATGACTAATATCATGTCAATGTATGTTATACCTTCTCAACAAGCTACTAAGGTTACAGATGATTTATATACGGCTGTAACTAACGCTAATATGTCTCTTACCGATTTGGCTCAAGCTATTACTTATGCTGGAGCTGATATGGCTAATGCAGGATATGACTTAAGACAGACTGCTGCAGCTATTGGTGTATTGGGAGATATGGGTATTCAGGGTTCATCAGCCGGTACTGCATTAGCAAATATGATTCGTTATTTGCAACTTTCTTTAGCCGACCAGAAAAAGAAAGGGTTTAGTGCATTAACTAGCTTAGGTTTAAGTCCACAAGATTTCTTTGATGCCGAGGGTAATCTTATTCGATTAGATAAGGTATATCGTAAGTTTGGAGAAGCTCTTATGAATAAACCCCTTCTGGAAAGAACTAAAGCTTTCTATAATATCTTCGGAGTTCGAGGTACTCGTGATATCTCTAATCAGATTCGAAATATGATGGCTGGTTCTGATAAGATGACTAAGATCTTAGAACAATATGATAAGAACTCGGGCATAGTAGAACAGGTTACTGAGGAAAGATTAAAGACTCCTCAAGGTATTATCGAAGCTTTCAAATCTAACTTTGAAAACTTGGTAGTGAATATAGGATCAACTTTAGCCGACGTCTTTAACCCTATACTAACTGTATTCACTAAGATATCTCGATGGGTACAAGGAATAGCTGGTACTATAGGAGGTCAGATAGTAGTTAAAGCATTAGCTTGGGGTTCAATTACGGCTTTAGTAGTAAATGGCTATAGGTACCTAGCTGCTACTGGTAGAATGCTTTCTACTTATATGCAACAAACCAATACCCAATCTCAGGCTACAGCAAGTGGAGTTAGTAAGTCTGCAGCTGCAGCTGCAGTATTGGAGACCCGATTAATACATATCGCTCAGATTATGAGGGAACAGTATTACCTTCAAAAGGCAATGGCATTCGGTTGGACTGCTGGACCTAGAGGAGGTTGGTATGGGCCAGATGGTAAACGTATTAGGAAGTTTGGAATACCCGGGCCAACATTGGGAGGACTTGGGGGAGGTACTACTAAACCGCCTACTCCTACTGCCGGACCTGCAGTAGCTAGGTTAGGTATGAAAGGTTTATTCGGTAGATTGGCTGGATTCTTGGGAGGCCCTTGGGGAATGACCATTGGTATAGCATTACCTCTTGTAGCAGATTATTTACCCAGGTTAATAGATTCCTTAAACAAGAACACTGATTCTAATCTATCAAAGGAAACTCTAACTAGTGATGAATATTTAACCGAGAAAATGGCAAGAGCTATCAGGGCAGCTTTACTGAATGATAAACCTAATGGTACTGTTAACATTACTATTGATGGAGCACCAGTTGGTTCTGTAGCTCCAGGTGAAACTTTAGGAGTTAATTATGCTACTCAAATTGGATTAATACCTTAAATTATGGCAAGAATATTAGGAAAACTAGCGGGTAAGGTTGTTAAGAAATATAATAATCTTACCCAAGATACTGCTGGAGTACTTACTGGTCCCATAAATAAACTATGGAGAGCTAAGATACACCTTAACCGATTAACTTCAGGTTTACCTAAGGATACTGCTCCCCGAGGTAAACTGTTTAATCCGAATGGAGCTTTGGGAGAAAGGGAAAGATCTTCCAAGAATCCATTACTCAACAGTTCTCTTCAAAGTATTAGGAGATTACAACTTCAGCATGGGAATATTAAGATTGACCGAGATGATCCTGCTCAAGGTAGGACTGTAGTAGAAAACAATAAACTTTATGGAGTAAGCCAAGATATAAGAAAACTGAACCAGGTAATCATATATAATACTAATGTTAGCCCATACCAATATATTGTTTTACAGAATAGACCTATGAGCTTTGATTTTAGAGGAGAAACAACTTGGGCTACCATTAAGTCTATGGGTAGAAATACTCCTATGTATCATTATACTGGTTCAGAAGATATTGTACAATTCAATGTATCTTGGTACTGTGATGATCCGGATGATCCTGCTGAAGTATTAACTAAATGTAGGTTATTAGAATCCTGGAGTAAATCCAATGCTTATCAAGCAGCTCCTCCAATCCTACAGATTCAGTGGGGAAATTCTGATACATTTGAAGGTCATTATTATATACTTACTTCTGCTACATATTCTCTTTCTAATTTTAGAAATGCTTCTAGACAACGTATGAAAGGCTCAGTAGATATAAGAGAAGACTTAAACCTGTATCCTGCTACTGCTACTCAAGAATTAATATTCAAACGAGTAAGCTCATATAGTTTATCTTATGAGGATATTGTTAAAAGTAAAGCTGCAGAAAAGACTGTGGGTATTTTTACAACCGATAAAATCAAGTAACCATGGATATAACTTCTTATTTAGTTGGAGCAAGTCCATACGATAATGGATTTACTCTGAATTATGGAGATGGAGATTATTCTTTAGAATCCTACCCATTACTTATACCCTCTTCTCCCAATGACTTTCAGCATACCCTGAAAGAGGGTGAAACTCTACAGAATATCGCTTATAGGTATTATGGAGATTCTGGTAAATGGTATATTATTGCTGAGTATAATAACATAATAAATCCGTTCACTGAATTAAAAGGTGGAATGGTATTAATGATACCGGCTTATGGAAGTTAAAGCAAATAATCCCATATTATATAAAGGCACAGGTACTCCTTACCTAGCCATTTTTGATAATCAAGGTATACCAGTTATGAACCCTCTTACTGGTATACCTTTAGGAGCGTATATAAGTAGCTGGTCATATGTATATGATGAAGAAAAAGAAAACTTAGCTACAATAACTATTGATACTGGTAATCCAGATACTGTAGATGTAGAAGCTTTACAGGAAAATAGAGATATCTTTTTACAGTGGGGATATATTTTTAGTGATGGTACATTTGTATCAAGCCCAGCTATAAATATCAAAGTAAGAGATTTCGATTGTATCTTTGATTCTACAGGTACCCATATAACTATCAAATGTATTGATGGCACGAATCATCTTAGGTTTATGCCCCCTCATAAACCTACTGAGGATACCGATGATAGTATGGTTAAATTCTTGGATTCAGGATGCGGATTAAATGTTGGAGTAATAATAGAAAGGTTTGAGTAATGGCAAATATAATAAGTAATCAAGCTTATGAAGCTATACAGGTACCAACAGAAGTTACTCCCGAAGTACAGGGTACCATTCTGTATGCTAATCAATTTAGTGGCATAGGTCAAGTAGGTATGCCAGACGATTTAGCTGAAGTACTTAATTCTAACTTAGGTACAATAGGTAATAATGTTCTAGTTCAACTAGAAGCTAAAATGGCTGCCTATGGTAATGGGCCTTGGTATGTAGATAGTAGAGATGGGGTAATTTACATACATAACCGTAAGTTTCAACAACCTCCTCATCATACCTACATATTCCAAGCTGAAAACGGAGAAGTATTAAGAGTATCTTTTACTACTCAAAGATCTACTAAGCAGAAGATGATGCAAGTGGGTAATACTATAAAACCTGAGGATAAGCAAATACAAATCCAGGTAAGTTACATCGATGACCAACAGAATGAGATTCTACATGACCCACTACAGTTAGATGCCCTATCTACAGTAGACGTACAAAGTCCTGGATTATTCCATAGATCACCTGAAGTTTTAAAACCTAATGTTGATAGTAAAGTAGAGAAATGGAAAGAAGACAGATTGAAATCCTTAGATGAAGAATTGGCTTCTAAAAAACAAGCTCAAAGACTAAAGACTGAATCTGCTAAGAAAGAATACGATGCTAAGGGTACTGGTTATTTAGATGCCGGCGGTGGATTGGAGGCTATGTCTGATACAGAATTAAGAGATGCCACTTCTCAAATGCTAGAGGAAGCTTATACTAAAGGAGAACTAACTAATATAAAATCTTCTATTGATGCACTAGTAGCAGGAGGAATGGACCTTACTTCTGCAATGAAACAAGTATACCAGGGTTTAAATTTCGTATTCAAAAATAAATACACTGAGGTATGGACTGAAGTTTGGGAAGACCCTCGTTCATATTCTTCTGGAGAATTAAAGTCTTCTAGTCGTGTGAATAGTATGACTGAACTAAATGCCGAGAAAAGGAAAACTCAGGAGGGATTAGCTAAAATGCAAGAAGATCCAAATATCATTGTCTATCCCTTAACCCTTCATGAAGAATCCTATTATCCTCAAACTTATAATCCGGTTCAAGCTGGTAGAGGCCCTGGAGATAATCACGGGTATTATCGAAGCAGAGTAAAGGTATTCAAAAAAGTAAAACAGCTTTTGAAAGTACCTGCTTGGAAAACTCTTACTAACTTATATGATAGAACTGGAGGAGTAGGTAATAGAGAAAGAGCAATGAGAATAAATGCTAATGGAGGTTTAAAGATAACTGAGAAAAAGTTAGTATGCCAAATGCAAGTAGTAGGAAGACCCTCATTAAAAACCTCAATGGTACTTCAGCTTTTGAACGTTGGTAAAAGGTGGTCAGGATATTGGTATATAAAGAAATGTACTCATAGAATGGATGCTGGTACAGGATATATTACTGACTTAGAATTAGTTAGGAATAATGGAACCGCTGGCTTTCAAGTTGCTGCTGGTAATATTAATACTCAAGATGTGGTATCTAATAATGCCAGAAGTCAAGGAACTACTGATGTAGGTAAAAATAAAGCTGGAGATGCTCATTCTTCTGATTTTACCATAAATGCTACTAAGGCAGAATATGAAGCCTTCAAAGCCTTGGATGGTAATACCGAAGAACAAAGAAAGTTTGTTCAAGATATGGTTATCTATAGGGAACAGAATGCTAATACTCCTACCAAAGGTAATGATGGCATCATAGAAGTAGAAAGAACTGTATACCAATCTACAGGTAAAGATGGAGAAGACGTAGTTACCATTACTAATGTTAAACGTAAAAAGGTAGAAGCTACTAAGGATGTATATCGAAAGTATAATTTCAATATAGATTACATTATTAAACAGATGAACCAAGACTTTTCTAAAACTGAATAATATGGCTTATGAATCAGCAAAAACAATAACTGAACAAGGATTAGAATCCTTGGGAAGATACTATTCAGTGTACAGGGCCATGGTAGTTAATAACACAGACCCCGATCATATGAATCGTATAAAAGTGGCTATACCTGAAGTAATGGGAGGAATAGTACTCTGGGCTTATTCAAAGGGTCAACATGGATCTACTGGGTCTGGTTTTAAAATGATGGCTCCTAAGAATGGTGATATAGTATATATTACCTTTGAATATGGAGATCCTAGTAAACCTCTATGGGAATATCATGGTTGGGCTCAAAACCAAATACCCGATATCCTGGATGATCCTGATACTATGGGTATAGTTACACCTAATGGGAATAGAATCTGGTTAAATGATAAAGAGGGATCACTTAAGATGTACCTATATGGGTCTGCTACTATCTATGCTGAAGGCCCAGTAAGTATAAATTCTAAAGCTCAAGCCTATGTGAATGCCTCAAAGGTTATAGTGAACCAAGGTAATAATGATGGTATAATCAATATCAATGAATTAACCCAGAAACTAAACCAATTAGTTTCAGAGATAGAATCATTAAAAGCTCAATATAATTCTCATACCCACTCTGGTATTCAATCGGGACCTGCAGTTAGTGGACCTGTTATTACTCCAGTCACGAAACCATTTTCTACTTTTAATAAAACAGATTATGAGGATTCTAAATTTGTACACTAATGGCAAATAACTTATACACTAATATTATCGGTATTGGCCCTTTGTTTCCAATACGGATTACTGAGAATGAAAAGGGAGAGAAAGGTTGGTATCCAGTAAATGGAGATATTGAACTTGTTCATAATAACCTATCTGCTCTCCTTTGGTATGATATAGGTCAAAGATTCAGGCAAGAAGATTTTGGTACTAGGCTATGGGAATGTATAGAAGAACCCAATACCCAGGCTTTAGCTTTCTTGGTAAGAGACTTCTTAAAGAAAGCTATCTCTACCTATGAAACTAGGATTACTTTTAAAAGTCTGAATATGAGGTTAGAGGGTACCAAACTTTTCATCGAAATGAATTATGTAATTAATCAAACTGGTAGCCAACAGGTATTGGGTATTAGTTATGATAGGTCTGAAAATATTTTAAAACCTTACTAATATGATAACGAATAAATGGCTAAACCCTTATCAGAGATCCTTTCAACAGATTAAAGCTAAGCTGATTGAATCTCTTACTACTATCAAGGATAAGAATGGTCAGACTCTTATCACGGATTATTCCGAAGGTAATATTCTGATAATTATCCTATCTCTGTTTGCAGCTATTGCTGAAGTACTTCATTATTACATTGATAACGTGGGTAGGGAATCTTTCTTATCCACGGCTCGGCGTTATGATAGTGTAGTAAAGCATGGCTTATTGGTAGACTATCATCCGAGAGGAGCAGTAGCTGCTTCAGTAGATGTAATCCTAACTCGTGATCTTACAGGTAGTAATATTGCTTCTAGGTTAACTATCCCAAAAGAAACCCTCTTTACAGATGTTAACGGTAACTCCTGGCTTTCTGCTAGAGATGTAACTTGGTATGCTAATGTTACTACTTGTAAAATACCCCTGATTCAACATGAGAAATATAATCAGTCTGGGTTGTCAGGATTAGTAATACCTTCAGAAGGTAGGCCAGAAATTACAATAGGTAAATTACCTGATGGTAAATATTATGAGCATGGTACAATGCAATTATCCATTGATGGAACTACTTGGACTTTAGTAGATACCTTTGCTTATTCTAAACCTTCAGATAAACATTTTATGGTAACTGTCAATGCTAGCCAAGTTGCCGTAATAGTATTTGGAGATGGTACCTTTGGTTCTATACCTTCTGCAGGTCAAAAGGTAACATCAGCAAGCTTCTATATCACCATGGGTATTCAAGGTAATGTACCAGCTGGTTCTATTGTACAAACTCCAGCCATAGTAAAAGCTTCTATATCTGAGGCTACCACTAGTAATCAATATGCTGCAGGAGGAGGTTCTAGTTATGAGAACTTTGGTATGTTAAAAGAACATATACCCTTGAGTGTTAAAACTCTTGGAGTAGCTGTAAGCAAACAGGACTTCGTAGATTTAGCTATGCTAATAGATGGAGTAAATAAAGCTGCCGTAGATTATGAATGTGGAAGAAAGCTTACAATATATATCAGTGCTGATAATGGTGGAGTAGCTGATTCTGCTATGATAAACAAGGTTTATACCCAACTATCACAGAGAGCTCCCTTAACCACTTGGCTTCAAGTTAAATCTGCAGGATTAGTAGATATAACCTTAGAGATAGAAGTAACCGGTAAGAAATCTTATAAGACAAACGAAATCCAAGCTCAAGTTCTGAATGCCTTATACAATGCTTATTCTATTGAGAACTCCGAGATTGGGGGCAAAGTAAGAATCTCAGATATTTATGCTTTGATTGATAATCTATCTATGGTAGATTACTTACATATCAAGAAGTTCTATATTAAACCTTGGCCTGTTACCATATATGGTAACAAGGAATTACTTCTTGGTCAGTTTAAATTAGAGAAAGCTAATGGGTCCATGACCTATTTTATAAACTTTACTGGAAGCAATTCATACACTGTAAAAGCTTCAAGTGGAGGATTCCAAACTACTGGCTCTGTAGGTAGTACTATAAACATCACTGATAAAAATAATGGTATCACTTTCTCTTTGGACATACAAGCAAATGGCTATCAACAGGGATATCGTTATTCTATTACTATCTCAGAACCTAATATGGATTATGAAGATCCTGGATATAACTTACCTGTATTCCAGAAATCTTCTCAATTAACTTTAACTGTTCACGAAACTGTTTAATATGATAGACCTTAAGAAACTTATAGATTTCCTACCTTTTGAATATAAAGACCAAGACACTTATAAGGTAGATGGAAAGGGTATCTTAGAAAGGTTCCTAGAAATTTGTGGAAGTTATTTTCAAGATAATATATCCGCAGATATTGAGAGTTTACTAGGAATAACTGACTTTGATACCTGCCCAGAGATTTATTTGAATTACCTTTGGGAAAGCTTTGGGCAATTACCTTTTGCAAGGTGGAATAATATTGATGAAGGGGCTTTTAAAACTTATTATAATGGTCTGTTAAGTGAAGCTGAATTAAATAGCCTTAAGTCTAAATGGATTTTACCTAAGAAAGGGGCTTTAGCTTTAACTACTAAACAGATAAGAGATTTACTCAAGTATTCTATATCTCTGATAAAGATACGAGGTACTTCTCAGTTCTTTGAAATATTATTCCGAATGTATGGGTTAAACTGTACCATTGATGACCCCGCTAAATCAGGTTATGATGGTTGGTTAAAAACACATCCTTACTTTGACCAAGATCAGTATTATGATAAATCTAACTTTGATAACATTTACGGTTGTAGTCAATGTATCAATGTAACCTTCCATATAACTGGACATGGCTATTCAAATAACTCGGGAGAATTTATAGAGTTCAGAAAAGCTATAGAAAATATAATCGATAGATTTAAGCCTTATCATGTAGGAGCTACTATTGATTATGGTTTTAATATAAATGATAATTATCTGATAACAGCCGATTTTGTAGACCCAAATATAAACACTATTCAGCCTGGGTATATAACCTCTGTACCCATTAAGGTTACAGTCTCTAGTAATTATCAAAATGCCGACTTAAGGTATCGGGTATCTGGAGATGGTAATACTTGGGGTTACAAGAAATATGAAAATGGCACTATTTTTAATGCCACTATAGGTAATCAGACTTATTATTTTAGAAGTGTGGGAGACCCGACTAAAGTTACCCAAGTTCATGTAAAATTAAAGGAAGTAGTCAAATCCTATAATATATCGGTTAATCCAACTACACTGCATATTACACCAACTAATAAGGAGGTATCGGCTACAGTTACAGCTACTCTTTATCAAGAAGGTAAACAGACTCCAGTTAATATACAATTGGTTGGGGAAACTGAAGTTAAGCCTTCTGGTTCAACTTATAAATTTAAAGAGCCAGGTACTTATGAATTCCAGATTGTAGAATACCCAGTAAAAAGAGTTTCACTGGTTGTTACTAGAGAACCTAATAAATACAAGGTTAAATGTACTCCAGAAGAATTCAAGCTATCAAGTAATGTAACTAGTTTAGCTAAAACCATACTAATTATAGAAGATGATTATGATGAGGAAGGTTTGGAATGTTACTTGATTGGTAAAGATGATACTAGGTATAAATCTGGGGATACTTTCCAAACATTTGGTACTGGAGTTTATAAGTTTGCTTGTACTAAGGATAATTTAGAGAACTTTGATGGTATAGGAATATTTACCGTATATACCAGTATCTCTAAATTCACTTATCATTTATCTAAAGAATATCAAACTTTATCTTTAGAGATGGGAAGTGGATCTGTAAATCAAGAACTTTACTTATCAGTAACTCCCTCTGATGATCCCGATAATCTTATAGATTATGGAGTTAGTATTTATTGTGATAATACTAAGTTAACCGATATTACCTTGAATAAATCTGGTAATGGTAAAGCTAGTGCTACTTATTCATGCAATAAACCGGGAAGTTATAAAGCTGTATGTAAGGGAGATCCTTCAGTTTATACTACTTGGTCAGTATATAGTTATACCAAACCAGAAGATCCCTATATTTATATCGAAGCAGTAAATCCTTCAGATCCTAATTGGATATCTCCAAAGGATTGGGCTAATACTCCAAATAACCAGAAGGTAAATGTATCATATCAACTTGCTGAAGGTAAGTCGGTTACTATCCGAGTAATGCCTTTCGAAATAGAGGAATATGATTCAGTATTACTTATGGAAACCGGAGCAGAGTATAAATTCGAAGAAGTTATTACTTTAGATAAAGCGGGTACCTATACCTTTGTTGGTAAGGGTAATAAAGACAAGAAGGCTACATTAGTAATCAAAGACTATAATCTTGAAGTTAAGATAAGTTGTAGTCCTGAAAGAGCTACTCTAAGTGGGCAAGGAGAAGGAGAAGTATATACCACTGTGGTATGTTCTTCTAATCATAAGGATTTTATAACTGATGTAAGATTAGTGGGTCAAGCCGATTCACATCCAGTACCTTATGAATTTAGAACTTCTAATCCTGGTACTTATATATTTGAAGCTGTTAACAAAACCGATGTAAGGTGTACATTTGAAGTTACTTTAGCTTTTGATGTACAACCAAATGAATTGGTTTGGAACTCTGATGATATAAGCAGTAAAACTTTCGAAATAGATATACCCGAAAATACAGCATGGAGAATAACCCCGAAACCTCAGGAATAAATCAATATTACGACATGTATACTGAAACATCCACTACATCTATAGTATCTAAAGGATTTACGGTAGCTTTTGCTACAGAGTGTCTTCAATTGTTATATGACCTTCGATGGATGATCCTATTAGCATTCATATTGATAATTGCCGACTTCTGGTTTGGAATGAATGCTAGTAAGTTAAAGGGCATACCCATTAGAAAATCCAGAGCTGGAAGAAGAACTTTTAATAAGATAATAGATTATATATGTTACTTATTAATGGGAGCAGTTCTTGGTAAGGCTATTGGAGAACCCTATGGGTTAGATCCCCTAGTAGTATCTATAACCGTATTGGTAGTATGTTATGGATTCGAAGTGGATTCTATTTATGGTCATATATGTACATTACACGGAGTAGAAAAGAGATACAGTATCTGGAAGATACTTTGGTCTATAGTAACCTTGAAGTTCAATAACTTATCTGAAGCTTTCAAGGATATGTCAGAACAATCTAGGAATTATAAACAATCTAAAAACAATAGTAACAATGAAAACGTACTTTAAATATGAGGGTTTGATTAAATCTAAGGAGGCAGCAGAAGCAATTGCTGCCCCTGTTGCTCTTGGCCCATTCTGTGGATTCGGCTCAGTTAGAGTATCTGGTAATAGACTATCAGTTCAAGCTAAAGCAGAAGATGGTAAGGTATTCAAGAATGATGTAGCAGATAGAATTACTGCTAGATATATGGTAAAGAATTCTGAAGATGGAGAATCACCTCAGATAAACTTCGGATGTATTTCTAGGGATGGTTATATATTCATCTCTGATGATGAAGAGATAGTAGTAGATAATATCCAAGGTGCTCAAGGGGCTAATTCAGATATCTTCTTATTCGCAGTTCATCAAGAAGTATCAGAACCAATTGAAAACCCTATTACTTTCGTAGCATATTGGTCTTCATCTTATGAAAGCTTATATACTCTGTATAAACAATCACAGAATCCTTACTATCCCTTAGCAGAAGACAAAATCTCTTGGGATATAGTAAAGAATAATCCTGCTTCACATGAGAAATTAAATTATACCTATCTTAATTCTCAGGTAGAGGGTGCTTGTGAACCCTACAGAAATAGTAAGAATACCATGGTACTGATTGGAGTATATGGTTCTGGTACTGATGCTAATACGAAGGAGTCAGAAAACTATGCAATCATCCCTTATGGAGGTTGTTTCCCTCAACCACTACCCTTTAACTCAGCCTACAATGGGATCATGACCCATTCTATTCAAAGAGTAGAACATGTACTGGAAGGATTCGGAGGTAAAGATGACCAGACTAATGGTATAACTAATCTACAAGAATATCTTACTAATCTGAAGAATGAGCTTATAGAAATGATTAAAAACTCGGCTTCTTCAGTTCCCACTGGATTAATCGCTATGTTTTCAGGTACTACTCCTCCAGATGGTTGGGCATTCTGTGATGGTATGTCTGGTAGACCTAATCTATTGGGTAGATTTGTAGTAGGGTATGATCCAAGTAATCAGGATTATAATACCATTGGTAACATGGGAGGAGAAGCCTTAGTAACTCTTACTCTAGACCAAATACCACCACATAGTCATAAGATTACGTTTAAAGAAGAAAAATGGGGGGACAATGCTAATAATCGACCATTCCCTAATCATACTAGGCCTGACTCAGGTTATACAGCAGATACTCAAGTAACCGGAGGAGGTAGTCCTCATGAGAATAGACCTCCTTATTTCGTACTAGCTTATATCATTAAACTATAAACCTATATAAACTTTTAAAATTATTATGGATTTTATATTTAAAGAACAGCTAATCGCTTTCGTCCAACACACAAGTGGAATTCTTATTGGGAAATAAGTTACACTGGAAAGGGAACCTCATGCACTGGGTTCCCTTTTTTATGTTAGTAATGTAAGTCTTCTTTAGCTTTCTCTTCCCAATATCTTATATCTTCTTTAAGTTCTGAGATATATCTTACCGAAGATTTAGTTCTAGGCATATCAAAAAACTCTACTAATAAAATGTTAGTGATACGAGAACCATCCTTGATTCTCTCTTTAATATAGGGAGGAGGACTAAGCAATATCTCGAAGATCAAATAAGCATCGGGAGATAGGTTCTTCTTCATATATTTATATAACATATCAAGCATTTCTCCTTTAGC
>ERZ779750.53-NODE-53-length-55797-cov-4.82503_pt1 | contig 55797 bp, 36 predicted proteins | sample MGYA00511071_ERZ779750 | MGnify/ENA primary metagenome ERZ779750 (study PRJEB29588, sample SAMEA2153740) | human gut metagenome | biome: human gut; feature: human-associated habitat; material: faeces | place: Denmark | collected 2008/2010 ... | reverse complement strand
GGGGATACGTTTGCGTTTGTCGGTAGCCGTATGCTTCTTGACAGAGGCTATTTACTATAGTGGATTGCTCGTCGCTAGCGTAATCTATTTAAAGAAAGCCTCTTGGCAAAATAAGAGAATATAAGTATATGAGGGGAAAAAAACACGTACGTCTTTTTTCGAAAACACGTACGTGAATTCTGAAAAACACGTACGTCTTTTTTTGAACTGTGAATATTGGGAAATTGTTCGTATTTTTGTATTGTAATCAAATAAGAAAGGTAACTCATGTCCACGAAGCAATGTGAAGATATGTTGGTAGGAAAAGGAGTACGGCCTACTGCCGCACGGATCCTTGTCTTGCAAAAATTATCAGAACGAACCAGCCCGGCTTCCCTGTTCGAATTGGAGGCGGAGTTGGAGACGTTGGATAAATCGACCATTTCCCGTTCATTGGCCTTGTTATTGGAACATCATGCGATCCATTCTTTCGAAGATGGTAGTGGCTCTATAAAATATGAGATATGCCAGAGCCGTTCGGAGACATGCCCAGTGGGTGATAGGCATATTCATTTTTTCTGCGAGGTATGCCGTAAAACCTCTTGTTTGAATAATATCAAGATCCCGGTCGCTCAATTGCCGGAAGGATATATAATGGATACCATTAATTATACGGTAAAGGGTGTTTGCCCATTGTGTAATAAGCGACGTTCCTAGAAACCCTGATAATTTGCAATCAAGTTGCAACTCCCTTCTCTTACCTTTGTACCGTAATCAAGAAGTAAATAATTAAAATAGATAAGATTATGAGTACAACATGTGGATGCGAACATTGCCATTCGCACGGAAGTTCCGGTTTATGGATGCCGACGGTTTCTTTCGTTTTGTTGGTGATAGGACTTATCGGGAAGTACTCGGGGATAAGTTGGTTTGCTGAGTCTTGGATAGAGGCCATTTGGTTTCTGGTCGCTTTTTTGCCGGTAGGACTTCCTGTTATGCGAGAAGCTTGGGAAGCGGCTTTGCGGAAAGACTTTTTTAGTGAGTTCTCGTTAATGGCGATCGCCTCGATTGGGGCGTTTTGTATTGGGGAGTATCCCGAGGCCGTAGCCGTGATGCTTTTCTATACGGTAGGAGAGAGGTTGCAACTTCTAGCCGTGAATAAAGCCTCGAAGAATATCAGTGACTTATTAGATGTCCGGCCGGAACGAACGGATGTATGGCGGACGGGTACATATATGAATGTATCTCCGAAGGATGTAAAAGTAGGCGAGCGGATCGAGGTGAAACCCGGCGGACGTGTGCCTTTGGATGGCGTTTTATTGGAAGCCGAGGCACAGTTCGATACCTCGGCATTAACCGGGGAAAGTATGCCTCGTTCTATCCGTGAGGGTGAGGAGGTGCTTGCCGGAATGATCGTGCAGGGGCAGGCGGTACGTATACAAGTGAATCGGCCGTACGAGCAAAGTGCCTTGGCCCGTATTTTGGCTTTGGTGAAAGATGCCTCGGAGCGGAAAGCGCCGGCGGAATTGTTTATTCGGCGTTTCGCACGGATTTATACCCCAATCGTGATTCTTCTGTCGTTTCTAATCGTGTCGGTTCCAGCCTTGGTAGGGATGGTGACGCCTTCTTTCCAGTATGTTTTCTCGGATTGGTTATATAGGGGATTGGTTTTCTTGGTTATTTCTTGTCCTTGTGCCTTGGTTATAAGTGTTCCGCTCGGGTATTTCGGTGGTATAGGCGCCGCTTCTCGTGCCGGGATATTATTTAAGGGCGGTAATTATTTAGATGCGATCACACGGGTAAATACGGTAGCGTTCGATAAGACCGGTACATTGACTACCGGGCGTTTTGAGGTCACAACGGTGGAAAGCACGGAGATCCCGGTTTCTGATCTTTTGAGTATTTTGTTATCAGTAGAGCGGAAAAGTACCCATCCGGTAGCGCAGGCTGTAGTTCGCTATGCGGAAAAACAAGATAGCGTGCCGATGGAAATCACTGACATGCGGGAATTGGCAGGGCATGGTGTCGAGGCTATCGTGAACGGTCGGCAGGTGCTTGTCGGTAACATTCGTTTATTGGCCGAACGTGATATTCCTGTCCCGAAGGAATTATCCGATAGTGTTTCTACCGTGGTGGTTTGTGCGATCGATGGGAAATATGCGGGGCATCTTCTCCTTTCGGATACCTTGAAGAAGGATGCCGTGGATGCGATTCGTCGGTTAAAGGATCTGGATGTTAAAGATATTCGCTTGTTGTCCGGGGATAAGCAAGAGATCGTGAATCAATTCGCTGAGCGTTTGGGTGTCGATAAAGCGTATGGTAATCTGCTGCCGGAGGATAAAGCCGCTTATATAGAGCGATTAACGGCGGAGACGGATAAGTCGGTTGCCTTTGTGGGCGATGGGATGAACGATGCGCCGGTACTGGCTTTAAGTGATGTCGGTATTGCGATGGGTGGATTGGGATCGGATGCGGCCATCGAGAGCGCGGACGTGGTTATCCAAACGGACCAGCCCTCTAAAGTAGCGGAAGCTATTTCTATCGGACGTGCTACCCGGAATATCGTCCGTCAGAATATCGTGGGATCTATTGGCGTGAAGGTGATAGTCCTTGTGGCGGGAGCCTTCGGTTTTGCCACGCTTTGGGAAGCTGTTTTCGCGGATGTAGGCGTGTCTCTGCTGGCGGTTCTTAATTCGGTCCGTATACTAAAACGTTGAGAAGTGAAGAATTTCGAGATCGCTTTCATCGCATACTCATCTCTTTTTCGTACCTTTGCCCCTTAATCCAGTAGAAAATAATATAAATACACATACGAATTATGTTTGAGAACTTAAGCGAAAGGTTAGACAGATCGTTTAAACTGTTGAAGGGCGAAGGCAAGATTACCGAGATCAATGTGGCGGAAACATTGAAGGATGTGCGTAAAGCGTTGTTGGATGCCGACGTCAATTATAAGGTTGCCAAGAGTTTTACGGATACGGTAAAAGAGAAGGCTTTAGGACAGAACGTGCTTACATCGGTTAAGCCTAGTCAGTTGATGGTTAAGATTGTTCACGATGAGTTGGCCAGCTTGATGGGTGGCACGGCGGTTGACGTGAATTTGCAGGGAAATCCCGCCATTATATTGATGTCCGGTTTGCAAGGTTCGGGTAAGACTACTTTCACAGGTAAACTAGCGTCTTTATTAAAGACCAAGAAAAATAAGAAACCATTATTAGCCGCTTGCGACGTGTATCGTCCGGCAGCTATCGAGCAGTTGCGTGTAGTCGGAGAGCAGGTAGGTGTTCCGGTATACATGGAATTGGAGAATAAGAATCCGGTGGAGATCGCTATGAACGCTATCCGCGAGGCACGGGCTAAAGGCAATGACGTCGTGATCGTGGATACCGCCGGTCGTTTGGCTATCGATGAGCAGATGATGAACGAGATCGCCGCTATCAAGAGCGCTATCCAGCCGGATGAGACCTTGTTCGTGGTAGATGCCATGACGGGTCAGGATGCCGTGAATACCGCAAGGGAATTTAATGAGCGGCTGAACTTCGACGGCGTCGTACTTACGAAGTTGGATGGTGATACCCGTGGTGGTGCCGCTTTGTCGATCCGTACGGTTGTTGATAAGCCGATTAAGTTTGTCGGTACGGGCGAGAAGATGGATGCCTTGGATATTTTCCACCCTGAACGTATGGCGGATCGAATCTTGGGCATGGGTGATATCGTGTCTTTGGTGGAACGTGCGCAAGAGCAATATGACGAGGAAGAAGCGAAACGCTTGCAGAAGAAGATCGCTAAGAACCAGTTCGATTTTAACGACTTTATCTCCCAGATCCAACAGATCAAGAAGATGGGTAACTTGAAAGAGCTGGCATCCATGATCCCGGGCGTAGGAAAGGCATTGAAAGACGTGGATATCGATGATAACGCGTTCAAGAGTATCGAGGCTATCATTTATTCGATGACTCCGGATGAGCGTAGCAATCCGGCTATCTTGAATGGCTCACGCCGTCAGCGTATCGCCAAAGGTAGCGGTACGAGCATCCAGGAGGTGAACAAGCTGATCAAGCAATTTGATGAGACCCGTAAGATGATGCGTATGCTTACTTCCGCAAAGTCGGGGAAGATGAAGCTACCTTCGATGAAGCCCTCGTTCAGACGTTAATTAACAGGAGACAATCAATAATATGGAAGAACAACATTATCAATTGCTGGATGGTAAGGCCGTTTCCGCTCAGATGAAGAAGGAGATGGCTGAGGAGGTAGCCCAGATCAAGGCTGCCGGAGGTAAGATCCCTCACTTGGCCGCTATTTTGGTGGGCCATGACGGTGGTAGCGAGACTTATGTGGCTAGTAAAGTCAAGACTTGTCAGGAGATTGGTTTTAAGTCTACCTTAATTCGCTTTGAGGAGGATGTTACGGAGGAAGAATTGCTTCGTAAGGTCGATGAGTTAAATAATGATCCGGATGTGGATGGCTTTATCGTACAGCTTCCGCTTCCGAAACATATATCCGAGCAGAAGGTGATCGAGGCGATCGATTATCGTAAAGATGTGGACGGTTTCCATCCGATTAACGTGGGACGTATGTCTATCGGTTTACCTTGTTTCGTATCGGCTCCGCCTGCCGGTATCTTGGAATTATTGAAGCGTTATCATATCGAGACGCAAGGAAAGCATTGCGTGGTTTTGGGACGCAGCAATATTGTCGGCAAGCCGATGGCTACCTTGATGATGCAGAAATCTTATCCGGGCGATTGTACGGTGACCGTATGCCATAGCCGTTCTAAGAACTTGAAGGAGATGTGCTTGTCTGCTGATATTATTATCGTGGCTTTAGGTGTTCCTGAATTCTTGAAAGGGGATATGGTGAAGGAAGGCGCCGTGATCGTTGACGTGGGAACAACCCGTATGCCAAGCAGCATAACCAAGAGCGGATTTAAGTTAACGGGAGATGTCTTGTTTAATGAGGTCGCTCCTAAATGTTCCTATATCACTCCGGTTCCGGGTGGCGTAGGGCCTATGACAATCATTTCTTTGATGCGTAACACATTGTTAGCGGGAAAGAAAGCGATCTATAAGTAAGTGGATGGATAAAAAAGTTCGCAAAAGGTTTGTGTAATCAGAATTTATACCTATCTTTGCGCCGTCTTAAAGGGGGAATCCTTTGAAAGGCGGATATGGTGAGAGTAGCTCAGTTGGTTAGAGCATCGGATTGTGGTTCCGAGGGTCGTGGGTTCGAGCCCCATCTTTCACCCATTGTGGTTTTTTAGATAAAAATCTTGTTATGAATAAAACAAGGTTTTATAAACCAAGGCGTCTATGAAGAATGAAAGTTTTTTTTATATGGTGAGAGTAGCTCAGTTGGTTAGAGCATCGGATTGTGGTTCCGAGGGTCGTGGGTTCGAGCCCCATCTTTCACCCTAGAATGAGAAAAGGATATGCCTATTAGGGCATATCCTTTTTCTATTTCTTATAATGGGCATTGTAAGTCTTTTATGATGCCCATCATAAGGAGCTTACAATAGGCATTGTAAACTCCTTATAATAGCGATCGTGCTGACCTACTCTTCGGTATATAAACCTTCTCTTGATAATTGCTTATCCAGATTCGCTACACCGAGGGCTATGATAGCGGTAACAGTAGCCGTATGTTCTTGGTATTCGGGGATGTTCTTTGTGTATAAATCCCGTTCCGTATGCCAGATTTCGCCGTAATCAAAATCATATCCTTTGAAATCCTCTGTGGTGAAACCTAATGTAGGGACACCTTCGATGGCGAAAACTGATGCGTCTGTTCCCCCCATGCGTGTCGGGCGTTTACGGGGTTCACGAACTTTTACCTCGAAAGGATAGTCCGGACGGATTTTTTGGATGGGTTCGCTGATCTTCACGAAATCATCATACATGGCTTGAGGGACGGAGATACCGACAGGAGGTTCCGGGCCTCCGTCACGATTGAACAAATTAGCGATTTTGGGTAATTTATCCTTATGCGCTTTCACCCAAGCTTGTGCTCCTAATAAGCCAAATTCCTCACCGGCGAATCCGATAAATAAGATCGTGCGCTTAGGTTTGGCTCCGGATTTGGCGATCATGCGAGCGGCTTCCATCATCGGTCCGATTCCAGTACCGCAATCGATGCCTCCGGTAGCCACGTCGAAAGCATCTAGGTGACCGCTGATAATTACATATTCGTCCGGGTATTTGCTGCCTTTGATAGACGCTACGACATTATGGTATTTAACCGGGCCTAATTTAAAATGATTACGAATATCGAACTCTAGTTCGAATGTACGTCTCTCTTTCACCATTTGTTCGATGATCGCGAATTGATGCTCGTCTAATTTGATATCCGGAAGTTCCGGCAGATTGTCGAAGTTCGTATTCGGGTCGTTCATCATTTTCCGGTCGTATAACGCACGGATAGGTACGGTGGAGGATTGGATAAAACCTAAAGCTCCGGCCTCGCACATTTCCTTATAATATAATCCGGGGAATTCTTTATAAGGCAACATCTCGTTTTTCTCCCCGTTTTCCCAGTTGCGGCGTCTTAGATCATTGTTTTTCTTCATGATCTCGTTGTTCTCTTTCTTGATCTCCGCACGGATGGAATCTCCCGAGGCGGAGCGGTCGATAGGCCAACCTACATTTTTCCCTGAGATAAGAACCCAAGCACCATTCAATCTTCCTTTGATTTGCTGGAACTCCTCGTCGTTACGAGGCTCCATCACCGCATGCCCACGTTGCACGCCTTTCGTTCCGGAAGTGTAGGAAGGGGTGGCGAAATGCAGGATCATTCCGTTGTCGCTCAACAAGCGTCCGAACCAAGGTCCTCGATTAAAGCCGACAGGGACGGTACCGGCTTCTTCTAATTGGACATCGAGTCCCCAACTCTTAAACTCACGCACCATCCACTCGGCGGCGTTCTCATAAGCGTCAGAACCGATTAAACGTCCGCCAAAGCGGTTCGTAAGGATATCCAGCTGATGCATCACTTGATTATCGTTCTGACCCATCTCGATGATTTTTTTTACGGCAGCGTCCTGAGCTGGTACAGGGGAGACTGTCATGCAGGCTAATGCCGCACAAACAAGTAAGATTTTTCTCATAAAGTAGTGTTTATTTCATTGATATGACTGTTTATTATTCAGTGTATGCAAATAAAGGAATAAATTTTGACTTATTGCAAATGAAATGGCAGTTTCTTTTATAACTTTGCGAAGTAAACAGATGGCGAATGAAAACAATGCGTAGCTTGAAGTGGTTAAGACCCCTCTTGGTAGTACTCTTTATGAGTTACTACGTGGGTGGCACGGCCTTTACCCATACGCATCATTTCCTAAACTCTAGTATCACTCACTCTCATCCCTATCTGCCGGGAGCCGACGGCTTGCCTCATCATGAGCATAGTACGGTAGCGTTTAATACGATTGAAGAGCTGACCGAATTGTGTCTGGAGTTAATTCCGTACTTACCTTTGGTTATGGCTTGGGCGCTTTTGATGGTAGTGCTCGTCTTTCTAAAGAAAGAGGTTGTCTTGCGTCTTGTGCGGCGTGGCGAATCCCGTGCGCCTCCCTCGTTTGGTATAGTAGTTTGAATCAAGCATTAGAATCACTTTTTATACTAAACATTTTACGCATCTTATATGAAATCTATATTTTTACTATTGCTTCCAGCAATAGTATTATGCTCTTGCCATACCCAAAAGCAAGAGGATGAGTCTGCGCATGCCGTAACACTCAAAGGAGATATTATACATATCGGTTCCGAATCTCCTGTTTTATCCAAGTTGACAAAGGAAACGGTTAAACAGGAACCTTACCGTATGGAGTTTACCACCTCGGGGGTCGTACAGGCGATTCCTTCTAATTATGCGGAGGTGGCTTCACCTGTAAGCGGGCGAATTACGAAATCGTTCGTTCGCTTAGGGCAAAAAGTGGCCCCGGGTAGTCCGATCTTCGAGATTAGCGCTCCCGCTGTTTATGAGGCGGGGAAATCTTATTACCAAGCTCACCAAGAGATGGAACTGGCCTTGAAAAGCTTGAATCGGGAGAAAGACTTGATGAAAAACAAGGTTGGTGTCCAAAAGGAATTGGAAGAGGCCGAGGTGAATTACGAGTTAAAGAAAAAAGACTATGAGAATATGGTAGCGGCATTGAAAGTCTTTCAGATTAATCCGGATGAAATGGCTTTGGGGCAACCATTGATCGTTCGCTCGCCTATAGCCGGTGAGGTCGTGAAAGATCGGATCGTAATCGGGCAATATATGAAAGAGGACGCCGAGCCTGTAGCTGTCATCGCCGATTTGAGCAAGGTATGGGTGGTCGCCCATGTAAAAGAGAAGGATTTGAGTTTAATACAGGCTTTGGATGAGGTGGAAATCCGGTTGGTAGCCATGCCGGATAAACCGATATCGGGAAAGATTTATCACATCAGCGAGATGCTGGACCCCGATACCCGTTCGGTGGAGGTCTTGATCGAGTGCGATAACAGTACCCGTTTGATGAAGCCGGAGATGTACGGCACGGTCAAGCTGAGCGACCGTGAGGCGGAGGTGATCCGTATACCTACTTCCGCTATCTTGCAGGAAGAGGAGAACATGTACGTATTGGTGGAATTGGGGAATAACGATTACCGGAAACAAAAGATCGAGACCGGCCATACTGAAGATGGCAAGACGGTGGTTTTATCCGGCTTGAATGTAGGTGACGAGATCGTAGTTACGGGAGCGTTTTATTTACTTGACGCACGCTAACGGATTATGAAAAGGATTATTTACTTGGCGATACATCGGCGAGGACTGATGTTCGTGTTATTTCTGTTCTTAGCGATCGTTGGTTATTATTCTTGGATGCGGTTGGCGATAGATGCTTATCCGGATATCGCCGATACCACCGTGCAAGTCGTGACGCAGGTTCCCGGATTGGCCGCCGAGGAGATCGAGCAACAAATCAGTATTCCGATCGAGCGGGCTATGAATGGTCTGCCGGGACTAAACGTAATGCGTAGCAAGAATACGTTTGGTTTATCTACGGTCGTATTGGTTTTTGATGATGGTATTGAGGATTATTGGGCCCGGCAACGTGTACAAGAGCGGTTGGTAGACGTGGAGCTTCCTTATAATGCGGTTCCCGGCTTAAATCCTTTGACTTCGCCGACGGGAGAGATCTTTCGTTATGTGGTGGAAAGTGACCGTTTAGACTTGAGGGAGTTGACCGATTTGCATAAATGGGTAATTATTCCGAGACTGAAACAGGTTACGGGTGTAGCGGATGTAAGTAATTACGGCGGTATCACTACCCAATATCAGATCGAGGTGAACCCTTATAAGATGGAGCAATACGACATTACCTTAGGGGATATTACGGAAAAGATAGAGAAGAATAACGTGAACGCCGGTGGTAGTATGTTAAGCCGGGGGGATTTGAGTTATGTGATCCGTGGAATCGGTCTGGTTAAGGACTTGGAAGACTTGGGGCATATCGTGATCAAGACAGTGAATGGTGTCCCGGTCTACTTGAATGATATCGGTAAACTGAAATACGGAAACTTGGAGCGTAAGGGCGTTTTAGGTTTTACGGACGATACCCGTGATTACTCCGATGGCGTGGAAGGTATCGTACAAATGCTCAGGGGGGAGAATCCGTCCCGGGTGTTGGATGATGTGCATAAGGCGGTAGACGAACTAAATAACGAGACACTTCCCGAGGGAACCCGTATCCATCCGTTTATGGATCGTACGGATTTGGTTAATACGACCTTGCATACCGTATCGCATACGTTGTTCGAGGGTATGGTATTGGTTGTCTTAGTACTGATCTTATTCTTGGGGAGTTGGCGTGGCGCTTTGTTGGTGGCCTTAACCATTCCCTTGTCTCTATTGATTGCCTTTATCTTGATGCATGTTACGAATATTCCTGCGAACCTACTTTCCTTAGGCGCTATAGACTTCGGTATTTTGGTAGACGGAGCGATCGTGATGATGGAGACGGTCTTGAAGAAAAGGGAACGGCATCCGGATGAGGTATTGACGGAAGATTCGATCTTGCGCCGTACGACTGAGGTGGCTCGCCCGATCTTTTTCTCTACATTAATTATTATAACAGCCTATCTTCCTTTGTTCGCTTTTGAGCATATTGAGAAGAAATTGTTTACGCCGATGGCTTATACCGTAGGGTATGCTTTGCTGGGCGCTTTGTGTGTGGCCTTGTTCTTGATTCCGGGATTGGCCTTTTATGCGTATCGTAAGCCGGGAAAGATTTACCATAATCGTTGGTTGGAGAAACTTTCCACGGCTTATCATTCACAAATTGTCCGATTGATGGAGAAGCCAAGACGGGTTATTGTACCGTTACTGGCGATATTGCTGGGAGCGGGGATTTTAAGTTATACCGTAGGAAAAGACTTCTTGCCTCCGTTGGATGAGGGGGCGATCTGGATACAGGTACAGCTTCCTCCGGGTATTTCCATTGAGAAATCGAAGGAGATGGGGGCGGAGCTTCGGAAGACTTTGAAAGAGTTTAAGGAAGTCTCATATGTAATGACTCAAGTCGGTCGCGATGATGAGGGGGCGGAAGCGTTCTCACTCTCTCATGTGGAGTGTGGCGTGGGATTGAAACCCTATAGTACATGGAAATTCGGTAAGACGAAAGCGGATCTGATCGAGGAAATGGCGGCTAAGTTGGAGACCATGCCCGGCTACTCGGTCGGTTTCTCCCAGCCGATCATCGATATGGTGATGGATCAGATCGCTGGGGCTCATAGTGATTTGGCGCTGAAGATTTATAGCGATGATATTACGGAAAGTCGCCATATTGCGGATCAAGTCGCTAATGTGTTGAAGGAAATACCGGGTGCTGCCGACGTAGCGGTAGATCAAGAGCCTCCGTTGCCGCAATTGCAGATTATTGCGGATCGTGCCCGTATCGCCCAGTATGGCTTGAACGTGTCGGATGTGGCTGATTTGATTGAGTTAGCGATCGGTGGAGCTTCTATTTCCCAGATATTTGTCGGAAGTAAAAGTTATGACGTGATTTGTCGTTTCGATGACGCTAGCCGCAATTCTCCCGAACGTATCGGAAATCTATTGCTGACTACCGGTTCCGGAACAAAGATTCCTCTTTCGCAAGTAGCGGAGATTAAGATGACAACTGGTGCCAGTACGATTACCCGTGAGATGAATAAGCGGCACTTGACGGTACGGGTTAATTTACGTGGCGTGGACTTGACGGCGTTCTTGAATAAGGCGAATGCGTTGATCGATAAAGAGGTGAAATACGATCATGATTCCGTGCATTTGAAATGGGCCGGACAGTTCGAGAACCAGCATCGTGCGTATGCCCGTTTGGGGGCTGTGGTTCCTTTGGCGTTGGGGCTGATGCTGCTTTTGTTGTTTGCGGCTTGCGGTAAATTCCGGCAGGCGGCTTTGATGATGAGTGTCGTTCCCTTGGCTTTGTTTGGTGGTATGTTGGCGTTGAATGTGCGGGGAATGACATTGAATGTCTCCTCGGCGGTTGGTTTTATCGCCTTGGTCGGTGTCGCTATCCAAAATGGCGTGATCATGATTTCCCATATCAATAACTTACGTACGAGGGAGCGGGATTTGAAAGATGCGGTGATAACGGGAACCAAGCACCGTTTCCGTCCGATCTTGATGACGGCTACGGTTGCGGTCTTGGGATTGCTTCCTGCCTCTGTCAGTACGGGGATCGGTTCGGACGTGCAGCGTCCCTTGGCTACGGTAATCGTTTACGGGCTTTTATTTGCTACGGTAATCACGCTTTATGTGCTTCCCGCTTTATACTATATGATCGAGAAGCATTATGAGGGGAAGGATTTGACGCCGGTATCGGAGGAAAAAGAGCTGCACGCTTAATCCGGCGGTGGAATTAAAAAGATGTACTATGTTTAGATTAGAAGATATGAAGAAATATATAATCCTGTCGTTACTCTGCGGATGCTTATCCGCGAATGCCCAGACCATGGTTCCGCTTACGTATCGGCAATATATGGAGCGGGTTGCGGAAGGTAACCTTGAGTATGTGTCGGAGAAATTGAATGTGCCGGCCGCTAAGGCCGAGGTAACGGCGGCAAAGGTGTTTAACGATCCGAATCTTTCCGTGTCTTATTTCAATAATGAGAATAATTCCTTGCAGATGGGAGAAGGTGTTGAGGTAGAACTGAGCAAAACTTTCTCTTTTGGGAAACGGGGTGCGAATATCTCATTGGCACGTAGCGAGAGTGAGTTGACCGAGGCATTGTTGGCCGATTATTTCCGGAATCTCCGGGCAGACGCTACGATTGCCTATATGGAAGCCTTAAAGCAACATGAGTTGTATAAAGTAAAGGAGAATGCCTATGAGAATATCCGGGCATTGGCGGAGAGCGACAGTATCCGTTTCTCTTTAGGGCAAATCCGTGAGGTGGACGCTACGCAGAGCCGGGTGGAGGCCGGGGTCTTGCGGAACGAGTTGTTGCAAGCCGGTGCGGAATTAAAGAATGCTTTCTCGAACTTAAACCTCTTGACGGGGACTTTCAGTATGGATACTTTATTTCACCCAGAGGCCGAGTTACGTATGGAGCCTCGGAATTTTATCCTTGTTGACTTAATAACGGCGGCAAGCGAGGGGCGTACGGATTTGGTAGCTGCCTTAAAAAACAAGGAAGTGGCCGCTAGAGCCTTGAAAGTAGCTCGCCGGGAGGGGAATACGGATGTGGATTTGTCTATCGCCGTAAGCCGTAATGCCCGGGTTTATAATGAGGAAGCCCCGGCGCCTCCTTTTACCGGAGTGACGGCAGGTATCGCTGTTCCTTTGAAATTCTCTAATTTCAATAAGGGGACGGTTCGTGCCGCTCGTTATCGGGAGCAACAAGCGGAAGCGCAATATAAGCAGGCTCTTTTGCAAGTGCAGACGGAGGTGATGCAGGCATATCGCAATTATCAATCTTTCGCCGAGCAAGTCAATCATTATCAGGATGGGCTTTTAAGGCAAGCCCGTGAGGTGATGGATGGCAAGATTTACAGCTATAATAGGGGGGAAGTCTCTTTGTTGGAAGTCTTGGACGCCCAGCGTACTTACGATGAAGTACAAGCTCAGTATATTGAGACGCTGTTTAATTACAGCTCAGCCTTGGTCGAATTAGAACGTTCGGCGGGTTTTTGGGATATTGAGATCTGATCATCTCCTAAGAGTGTAAGTTTTTATAATCGGGCGTTGGTAACGTAGACTTTACAAATAGATGTTTTTCTGTGAAACCAACGTCCGGTTATAATACTTTTGATATAGCTGTTTTTTTATTTGAAAAAAGATATTTATTTATTGGGGGGTTGCCTGCAATCGAAAACGACTACAATGTGGATGAAATCATCATTTTCTATACAATACAATATTTTGTAATGGCTTGTTTCATCTCATCGATTCAAAAAACTTATTCATCTCTTCTTCCTCTATATAAAGTCCCTTCTCATAGTTTTCTTCAGATTCGGCTATCATAGATTCTAATTCTTCTACCGATGGCGTCCAAGGGTAGTTCGTTGCCTTTTTGGAAGTAGGAGAGCACAAACGTTTTATATAGGTCTCCACTTTCGATAATCTTTCCTCATCCATGCCTTTTATCAAGTCATAGAGATATTCTTTCCGTAAATTTAATTCCATCGTTGTCATAAGATTTGTTTTTTAGGTTTCTTAAACTAGATAAAGATAGCGTATATATTTGGATATTATGTATTTTTGTATCTAAAAAAATGAGCGCATGATATTCTACTTTACAGGGACAGGAAACTCCCGTTGGGTTGCGGAAGCGTTAGGGACGGCTTTCGATGAGCCGTTGGTTTCCATTGCCGATGCGTTGAATGAGGGTAAGAATGCTTATCCATTGGGGGAGAGGGAGAAAGTGTTTTTTGTGTTCCCTGTCCATTCTTGGGGGCCGGCTGTATTGGTGCCCCGCTTTATTTCCCGGTTGATCCTGTCCGGATATAAGGGGCAAGAGGTTTATTTCGTCTGTACTTGTGGTGATGATTGTGGATATACGGATCGGATCATGCGGAGCATCTTGGCGAGGCGGGGAATTGCCGTAACCGGAGGATTCTCTGTACAAATGCCGAACAATTATGTCTTGATGCCCGGCTTCGACGTGGATAGTAAGATGGTAGAGACTGAGAAACTGGAAAAAGCGCCGGAACGTGTAGGCGAGATCGTAGAGGCGATCCGGCAGAAGAGAAATCCCTCTTTGTATTATGCGGGAAGTGTCCCTCTTTTGAAGAGCTATATGGTCTATCCGTTGTTCACTCACTTTGCGATAGGCGGCAACCGATTTTATGCTACGGATGCCTGTATCTCTTGCGGCATCTGTGCGAAGGTCTGTCCGACCGGTACGATTTCCCTGTCGGGTGACGGAAAACCGGAATGGGCCGATTCTTGCGTTCAGTGTGTTGCCTGCATTCATCGTTGCCCGGTGCGTGCGATAGAATATGGTAAGATCTCGTTGAAAAAGGGACGTTATCATCACCCTGGGTTTAAGTAATCAATAAATAGAATAGAGAAATGAAGCAATTTTGTATGATGGCGCTTGCCGGCCTTTTGGTGGTTGGTTGCCAAGAAGTTCCAAAAGGATATGTTATCAATGGTGAGGTAGAGAATATGCCCGACGGTAAAATTTACTTGAAGTCATTCCGTAATAAAATGTTCTTTGACGTGGATACGGCGGAGATCAAAGATGGGAAATTCACCTTTAAAGGTGAGGTAGATCAGCCTTTACTATTCGGTTTGGCAACCGAGAGCATGAACTATCCGGTTCAACTTTTCTTGGAGAATACGGATATGAATGTCAAGATCGGGAATGACGGGGAGACTATTACCGTACAGAATTCACCGGTGAATGATGTCTTTCAAGAAAATGCGGAGAAGGTATTTGAGGAAGGGTATGATATTGACAGTTTGATTTCGAAATATCCAGATTCTCCGGCGGCGTCGTTCTATCTATATCGTTATTTTACCTACCAATTATCTTTGGATGATTTGAAGGCGACTCGTGCGAAGATTTCCCCGGTATTGGCGAATAGTCCTTATGTGAAGGACTTGGACGGTATTATCAAACAATTAGAACACGTACAGATCGGACAAGTCGCTCCGGAGTTTTCCTTGCCGGATACTGCAGGAGTTTCTGTGTCATTGTCGGACTTTAGGGGAAAATATGTGTTATTGGATTTTTGGGCCTCTTGGTGTCCCCCGTGTCGCAAGGAAAACCCTAACGTGGTAAATGCCTTCCAGCAATATAAGGATAAGAACTTTACGATCGTAGGTATATCCTTGGACAAGGATAAGGCTAAATGGCAGAAAGCGATCGCAGATGATCATCTGACTTGGGCTCACGTTTCCGACTTGAAATATTGGGATTCTGAGATCCCTGCTCTTTATGGGGTACGAGGTATTCCGGCAAATGTGTTATTGGATCCGAATGGGGTGATCATCGCCAAGAATATCACTGGAGAAGACTTACAGAATACCTTGAAGGAAGTGATTAAATAAGGATACGTTACTGCAACCCGCCTTGCAGTAGTGCTGCAAAGCCGTTGCAGTAGTATAAACAAAGGGAGTGTATTGGATTAAGCCTAATACACTCCCTTTGTTATGGATAAGTTATGACTTTTCTTTATTTAAGCGGAATAAGGGTAAAGCCCCAGTTGTATTCCCGGTTTGCGGGTAATGTATAAGCTGGTTCCGGACGTGAACCCCAGCTATCATAACCTGCTACACCTTGTTGTTTCAAGTCGACGCAAACCTCAACGAAGTCGCGAGGCGTGATATCGTTGATATGATGCTGGCGACGTAATACGCTCTTTGCTGCGGCTTCATCATGGTTCGCTACTTGCTCTGGTGTGAAATTACTCCATTGACGGGGTAGCCCAGTTGCTTCCTCGTCATCGAAATCCTCTATGGAATTACGCAAAGCGTTAAATCCAATCGTATTATCCGCTTGGATCAACAAGCCTTTCTTGCCGGTACTAAGTGATACCCAACGAGTGTCGGTATGATGACCGTTTTCCTGCGGGCGTACATATGGGAAATATAATTCCTCGGCTGTAGATTTATATAAGCCGATCATACTACCGGCGTTTCTGTCCAAGTAGTTCTCAGCAGGTCCCCGTCCGAAATATTCCACTTGATTCATACTTGCCGGTAAGCGGAAGCGAACACCGATACGAGGAACGTTTAGTTTGGAAGCCTCTTTACGGGCGGCGTCACGTCCCGGAGTGAAGGTTGCCGTGCGAGTAGCTTCCGATACCTCGGTTTGGGCGGCATCCATATCCGTGGATGTGAAACGGGCGGCCACATTTACGGCTCCGCTTGGATAGATCGTATAATTAACAATGTATAGATTTCCTGCCGGCAATAAATAGTTCACGTTAACCACGGCGTTATTGCCATCCATAGTGACGGTAGCGTCTGTCACGTTGAAGTTCTTGCTGCTTTCCTTCCAGACTTGCAAGCGTTTTGGCATACCGTTTCCGTAATCGTTATCGGTCGGCGCACGCCAGAAGTTCGGTTGGATACCGAAACCCTCGCTGAAATATTCCGTACCATCCACTTTATAAGAAGTAACGATTCCTGTCTTCCTGTTAAACACGAAGTTTACCTTTGAGGAGGATGCCGATAAGTTATCTCCATTTGTCGAAACCGTTAATTTAGGGCCGCTGGTCTTAAACGCCTTCTTGGGGCTTTCGATCGGTAAGCGGAATTGATCGCAAGCGATTTCGTGTCCGATAGGGATTAACGGCTCTTTTTCTACGGTCGTTACGTTGAAGTTTACGAAATATTCCGTACCGGCTTGTGGCTTTAAGTTGCCTACGGGAACCGTAAATTCCTTAGAAGCTTGGGGTTCTATGTCCAAAGAGACTTTACCGGAGCGTACAACTTTATTATTGGCTGTTACGCTATAGTGGACCATATATTTCTTTAGGTTCGTGAAATAAAAACGGTTCGTGACGCGGAATAAACCGTTCGCTAAATCGATCGCCTCAAACCCGATATTTTGATGGGCGTATTTAACCTCTGCCATAGCGGGATGCGGGGTACGATCCGGGTTTACTATACCGTTGCAAAGGAAGTTTCCGTCACTAGGGGCGTTTACTCCATAGTCACCACCATAGGTATAATATTCACGTCCATTCTTATCTTTTTCCAAGATACCTTGGTCCACCCAGTCCCAGATGAATCCGCCTTGCAGGTTCGGGTATTTATAGATAGCTTTCCATTGATCCCATAAGTTGCCGGAAGAGTTTCCCATCGCATGTGAATACTCCGAAGGAGCTACCGGACGATCACTACCCTTACGCCCGATTTCCTCTAGCCATTCAGCGCTCGGGTATTGAGGTACGTACATATCCGTATTCCATTCCCAAAGGGCACGTTCATAGTTCACCGGACGATTCATGCTATTTATTTCCTTGTCTTTCAGATATAAATAAGTTTGATAGAAGTTGTATCCGTTTCCAGCCTCGTTTCCGAGTGACCAGAAAGTAACGCTCGGATAATTCTTGTTTCGTTCGTACATATTCATCGTACGGTCCATATGCGGGATCAGCCATTCCGGATTATTACCCAAAGTGCCGCCTTTTTTCAGGCTGTAATACATACCGTGAGACTCGATATTCGCTTCATCGTAAACATACAATCCGTATTCGTCGCAGAGTTCATAGAATTTACGGTCTTGCGGATAGTGGCATAGGCGGACAGCGTTGATATTGTTTTGCTTCATCAGCTCGAAATCCTTACGCATGAGTTCCTCGGTTACGTAATGTCCGGTTTCCGGGTTATGCTCATGAATATTGACACCCTTGAACTTAACCGGTTGCCCATTGAACAATAAGACCGTATAAGGTTTTCCGTCTTCCGCTACTTGGTCAATTTGCTTCATCTCGAACCGGCGGAAACCAACGTTGAATGGAACTACCTCGATTACCTTACCCTCTTCTTTTATCGTCATCAATAATTTGTATAGATTCGGATGCTCGGCACTCCAAGGGGCTACGTTCTTTAAATCATACTCGAAAGATGCTGTTTGAGGACTTGCAGGACTTACCCATATATCATTAGCCTCGGAGGTCATAAGATTACCTTTTGCGTCCAAAAGCTCATATCCGACATTTAAATTTTTCGTTTCTTGGGTATGATTCTTTAAGTCTACCGCCAGTTTGAAGATTCCATTCGTATACGTATCGTCCAAGGTTGAGACGACACGGAAATCTTGAATACTGGCCTTGGGTTGAGACCAAAGGAATACGTCACGTTCGATACCGCTCATTCTCCAGAAATCCTGACATTCCAAATAAGAACCGGTGCTCCAACGGAATATCTTTAATGTAAGCACATTCTTTCCGGGTTGCAGGTATTTATTGATCAGGAACTCGGCGGGATTTTTGGAATCCTCGCTATAACCCACTTCTTTCCCGTTTAAATATACGTAAAGGCCGGATTTAGCTCCGCCGATGTGTAAATAAATATCCCGGTTATCCCAACTTGCGGGTATCTCGATGTCTCTGCGGTATACGCCAACCGGATTCGCTTCCGGCAATAACGGAGGTTGGGGATTTCTTGGTTTAAACTCGTAACCATGATTCGTATAAATGGCTACGCCATGTCCTTGTACTTCCCAGTTTCCGGGAACGGTTATATCATCCCATGAAGAGGTATTAACGGAAGGATCTGTGATATTTTGAGGAAGATCTTTGTAAGAGTCGACAAAGAAAAATTTCCAAGTACCGTTTAATAGGGAATAGTACGGGCTTTTCTCAAATCGAGAGGTGAGGGCGGTTTCTCGGTCCGCATAACTCATGAAGGAGCTTCTGGGTTTTTCCTTGTTTACGGCTACGACTTGAATGTCTTGCCAATAAGGTTTTACGGGTTGGGGTGAAGAACCGTCCGCATAAGCCATTCCGGAAATAAGGCAACCTAATGCTCCGGAAAGCATCATTTTTTTGATAGAGTTCATATTCATCGTATTTTATTTAGATTAGCACTGGGGAATTGAAAATTGAGAATTGAGAATTAGAAGTGACTCTACGTAATTTTCAATTCTCAATTCTCAATTTTCAATTATTTAGCTGCATAGTAAGAATATCCGTCAGCTACCTGTTGGAAAGCTAAAACACCTGCTTGGTTTAGCTCGACATTCATTTCCTTGCCATCGGGTAAATACATGACAACTTCGTCATCACCATTGAATTTTAATAATTTTGTGCTTTCTCCGTTAGCTTCTACATTCCAGCTTTGGTCAGCCTCGTTGAAAACTAAGTCAACCGCTTTCTCATCGCCTTCCTTTTGGATATGGTATCCATCAACTTTTGTTTCTACGGTATAAACGCCGTCTTTACCATCGATTGTTTTAACGTTACCTACATCCGCTACAGGATTACTTCCGCTCCAAAATTCGATAGAGTTGATCACAAGGACATCAGCCAAAGCGGAAATCTCGTAAACCGGGACAATCCAGAAAGCAATGAACACTAGCTCATTAACAAACTTACTGTCGATGCTTCTATTCCACGTTAAAAGTTTGTTTGTTAAACCAAAAGATCCTATACAGGACGAAAATAGGATACTACTTGCCACCGTAGTCGCTAGTAATAAAGTTAAGCTTTTCTTTTTCATAATTTAATAATTAGTTATTACAAGGGACGAAGATAACAACTTTTTCATGATAAATAGTGGTTATAAAGGAATAAATGGAATAAGTGCCTTAATATTAGTCAGGCTTCTATAAGTACGTAGTTCTGGCGGAACTCCGTTTATTACTCATATACACTAACTTCATGTTTGAATTTCAAACCATATACCTCTTTGATGTCCATAGCTCCATACTAAAAAAGATTATGGTTGAAAAGATTGTTTGTTAAATATTTTAATAATTAGGTGGTGTCGTTTTAGATTCGTATGCGAAAAATTAGTCTTTTTTGTTTTATAATTAAAAATAGTGCTATATTTGCTGCGTCTAATGATTATAAGTTCCGCCAGAACGATGAAGAAGCGCTTTCATGGTAGTTAACCGAGGATTTATAATTATACATTAATGATTTAGAAGAGTGAATATTATAAGAAACGAGATCTAAAATAGTATGCCTTAAGTCTTATAATAGTAACAGCTATTTAATAAACAAAAAACGATTCTTATGTTGAAAATTGTAAGACCTGTCAGTTTTGTTCTATTGTCTGCAGCGTTTTGTTCCGGGGGTGTGGTTCATGCTTCTGATCGTGCGGCGATAACTCCGAGGGTAGGTATTTCCCAGCAAGAAGGTAGTTTGAAGGGAACGGTTAGTGACAGTTTTGGCCCTGTGGCTGGAGCGTCAATAGTTGTAAAAGGTACTACGAATGGTACTGTAACCGACATGAATGGTAATTTCGTGTTGGATGTGAAGAAAGGGGATGTGATCCAAGTATCCTTTATCGGTTATCTAACTCAAGAATTCAAATATAATGGAGAGCCTTCCATCAATGTATCCTTGCAGGAAGATACCCAGAAATTAGATGAGGTGATCGTTGTCGGTTATGGTACGCAACAGAAGGCGAACTTGTCGGGAGCGGTAGCCCAATTGGATAGCAAGGAGTTGACAAGCCGTCCTATCTCCAACGTGTCTTCCGGTCTTCAAGGTATGATGCCGGGTGTAACCGTTACCTCGGGTCAAGGCCGTCCGGGACAGGATGGTAGTACGATCCGTATCCGTGGTGTCGGTACTTTGAACTCTGCCAGCCCATATATCTTGATCGATGGTATCGAGAGTGGCTCCATGAATGATATCGATCCGAATGATATTGAGAGTATTTCTGTATTGAAAGACGCTTCTTCCGCCGCTATTTACGGTTCGAAGGCTTCTAATGGTGTTATCTTGATCACGACAAAACGTGGTAAGACGGGTGCTCCTCGTATCTCTTATAACGGATATGTGGGTGCCTCGAAAGCTACTTCCATGATTGATCGTGTCAGCTCAGCCGATTACGCACGTTTGTGGAATCGTTTCGAGCCGGGACGTTATAGTGACGAGGACATCCGGATGTTTGAGGATGGCTCTGATCCTTACGGACATCCTAATACGGACTGGAATGATGAGGCTTATCGGACAGGTTTGTTGCATAAACACAATGTTAGTATTACAGGAGGTGCGGAGAACGTGAAGTATATGGCTTCGGCCGGATATTTAGGGCAGACGGGTATCCTTCCTAACTCAGATCGTAAACAGTTTAATGGACGTACGAATCTGGATATGCAGTTGACGAAGAAACTGGCTGTTCGGATGAACATGTCTTTTATCAAGAATGACTTCTCGGATCCGAATGCTAGCTATTATGGTGGTTCTTCCGACCAGATTATCCGTCAATTGAATATTATTAGCCCGATGATCCCAGTCAAAGATAAGGATGGCAAATACGGACAAACTAACGATGGTAACCCTATCGCATGGTTGGATTCCGGGCAGACGGTGGATAATTGTAACCAGAATTTTACGGGGGCACTTTCTGTTGATTATGATATTATTGATGGGCTGAAGGCTACTGTGACGGGTGCCTATGTGAACGAGGACCAACGTCATACGGAGCGAGTTCTGAGCATATCGGATGATCCGGCATCTGCGTCTCGTACCACTTCCTTGGTTGAACGCTTCGTGAATTGGAAACGTTATAACTTCGATGCTTTGCTGAATTACAGCAAGAACTTTGGTCAACATGGCTTGAAAGTGATGGTAGGTTATCATGCGGAGAAGTATGAGGTTAGCAAGAATCAGATGCAGAGGAATAATTTCCCGAGTAATAGCCTGAATGATATGGATGCCGGTGGGGCTTCTACACAAACAAATGATGGTTTGAGCCGAGAGCTTGCCATGCTTTCCTATTTTGGGCGTATTAATTATGATTTTGCGGGAAAATATTTATTAGAGGCAAACTTCCGTGCGGATGCTTCCTCTCGTTTTGCTCCGGGACATCGTTGGGGATATTTCCCTTCTTTCTCCGGTGCTTGGCGTATCAGCGAGGAGGAGTTTATGGAAAGTACGCATGATTGGTTGAGCAGTTTGAAGATTCGTGCTTCTTGGGGTATGTTAGGTAATCAAGACGCCTTGAATAAATCGAATCCTTGGGAGAACCAATATTATCCTTGGATGCAGACTTATAATTTGGATGGCAATTATCCTATGGGAGGCAACTTGACGACGGGATATTACCAGAAAGCCTATCGTATCGAGGATTTGTCATGGGAGAAATCTACGACTTGGGGTATTGGCTTGGATGCGATTATTAATCATGTGACTTTCACGTTTGATTACTATGATCGCAAGACTACGGATATCATCATGGAGGTACCGGTCCCGACTGAGTTTGGCTTGGATCCTTATTTCGACAACGTGGGTTCTATGCGTAACCGAGGTGTCGAGGTACAGCTAGGTTATAACAATAAGTGGAATGACTGGTCATTGAATGTGATGGGAAATATGGCCTATAATAAGAACAAGATCGAGGATTTAGGAGGTGTAGACCGTATGACAAATCCTGATGACGGTGATTTGTGGCGTTTTGTTGGAAAGCCAATCGATTCTTACTATGTATATAAGGCTGATGGCTTTTTCCAATCTGATGCGGAGGCACAGCAATGGATGGATACCTATAAAGGAAAAGACGGCTACCCGTTCGGACAGGATTTCCAAGCCGGTGATTTACGTTATGTAGATACGAATGGAGATGGAAAGCTGGATGCGGATGACCGTGTATTGTCTAAGACTATCAATCCAGTTGTTACATTTGGTTTGAACTTGAATGTAGGCTATAAAGCATTTGACTTGACTTTGAACTTCACCGGTGCGGCTAATGTAGGCCGTGCGTTTACGAAAGAAGCGTTTGGTGAGTTCTCGGGTAGTGCCGGACATCCTTCTACTGCATGGCTGGATAGCTGGACACCGGAAAATACCAATGCAAGTATGCCGCGTGTAGCGGAGTCTAGAAAATCTCCGAGTGAGGCTTCTAACGTGATGTCTGATTTCTGGGTAATTAATACCAGTTACCTGCGTCTGAAGACATTGCAATTGGGATATACGCTTCCAAAGAGTGTGCTGAACGCTATCGGTTTGTCGAATGTACGTGTTTATTATTCTGCGGAGAATTTGTTTACGATAGATTCTATGCCATTGAACGTAGACCCGGAGACGGTTAGTTCCCGTTTGTCTAGCTACCCATTAGTGATGACAAATTCTTTTGGCGTAAATGTGACATTCTAATTAGTTAAGACCATTTAAATAGAAGATTTTATGAAACGATTATCAATATATATGTTGGCGGCTGGTATGGCTGCGTTATCTACTTCGTGTTCGGATTTTCTGGATACGGTGCCTAAGGATCAGTTGGCTCCTTCTACCACATGGCAGACAGAGGCGGATGCGAAGGGCTTCATAGTAGGCTGTTATAAGGATTTGCTAGATGGAAATACGTTGCTTTATCTGGATTGTGGCTCAGATATAGGCTATAATAATTTCCCTTGGGAAGGATTCCGCCCGTGGGGGGATGGGTCATTGTCTAGTTCTAATCCTGGGCAGATCCTTTATGATTACAAGTCGATTCGTAAGGCGAATACATTCTTGGAGAATGTAGACAAGGTGACGTTTTCTAGTGACGCTGTAAAAGCTAATTATGTGGCTCAAGCTAAAGCGATCCGTGCTTATAAGTATTTCTTGATGAATTGGTGGTATGGTGGTGTGCCTATTATTAGCTCTTATTCAAGTGCGGACGAGGCTAAAGTGGAACGCAATACGGAACAAGAGGTACGCGATTATATAGCTAAGGATTTAGACGAGGCCTTAGCTGGGATCGCGGAGGCTCCGGAGGCTCGTGGCTATATCGCTAAAGGTGCTGTTTTAGCTATCAAGATGCGTGAGGCTTTGTATTATGGTGATTGGCAAAAGGCAAAAGACGCGGCTAAGGCAATCATTGATTTGAAGCAGTATGAGTTGGATCCGGATTATGCAAATCTTTTCAAGGTATCGGGAGTGGATTCTAAAGAGATAATCCTAGCGGATCAGAATATTGAGACGTTGGATGGATTGGGAACCATCGGGCAAATGTATAATAATGTAGACCAAGGTTGGTCTTCTATCGTCCCGACCCAGAATTTGGTGGATATGTATGAAATGTCCGATGGATTGACGAAAGAAGAGTCGAAGACTTATGACGCAAAGCATCCGTTCGCAAATCGCGACCCTCGTATGGCCATGACCATTTTATATCCGGGACGTGACTGGAGAGGTGATGTCTTGAATACTTTGGATGAGAAACTTCCTGATGGTACTGTCAACAAGAACTTCCCGACTTATACAGATAATGCTTCCAAGAGTGCTTTGACTTGGGCGAAATACTTGGATCCGATGGATCAATATGGAGATGTTTGGAGTTCGGGAGCTTGTCCGATCGTATTCCGTTATGCGGAGGTTCTATTGACGTATGCGGAGGCCGCGAATGAGCTGAGCGGTCCTTCTGATGAGATCTATGGTTATTTGAACCAGATCCGCCAGCGTGTAGGAATGGGGGAAGTGGATAAGGCTAAATATGGGACGAAGGATAAACTTCGTGAATTGATCCGTCGTGAGCGTACGGTAGAGTTGGCCGGCGAAGGCTTGCGCCGTGCGGACATCGTCCGTTGGCAGGAAGATGGAAAGATGCTTGCCGAGAAAGTCATGAATGGTGATTTGTTACGTGTTACAGGAACGATTAATTATGGGGAGTCTGAGCCTACTAAACGTGCGGAAATCACGGGTACGGCTGTTATTGAGACTCGCCAGTTCTCTTCTCGTAACCGTTACTTGCCGATTCCTCAAACAAGCATGGATAAGAATCCGAACTTGAAACAGAATCCGGGTTATTAATTTCCTATAAAGATGTTAGATAAAGAAGGGGGAAGGCCGAGAGGTTTTCCCCTTTTTTAGTTACATTTGGCGGATACTGAGATTGTATGTCTCATGTGTGCTTTAAGTATATAAATTGATTCCGTTATGAAAAAGAAACTGATAGCTTTCGTTTGCTTTCTTCTCGTATCCTTGTCTGGTCTGCCCCAGTTGCCTGTACGGTTGAACGAGCGTCCGGTGGTGTTGAATACGTCTACCGGGGCATTAAAAGGGAAGATGGTAACTCCCAATCAGGAGTCCGGTTATCCTGTGGTATTGATCATTCCCGGCTCCGGCCTTACGGATATGGACGGGAACTCCGCCGCCTTGCCGGGTAAGAATAATTCCTTGAGATATTTGGCGGAAGGGCTGGCAGGGAAGGGGATTGCTTCCCTGCGTTATGATAAGCGGGGTATCGCTTCGAGTGCCTCGGCCGGAAAGGATGAGTATTCCATGCGTTTCGAGGACGGGATCAAGGACGCACGAGGCTGGATCGATTATTTAAGCAAGGACAAACGGATCTCCGGAATCTATGTGTTGGGGCATAGCGAGGGAGCGTTGGTCGGTATGGCGGCTTCGGTGGATAATCCGAAAGTGAAAGGATACATTTCGGTGGCGGGTGCGGGGCGTCCCGCTTATGAGATCATAGAGGAACAGATGGCCGGTCAACCGGAAGTGATCCGGAATATGGTGAGATCCATAAACACGTCCTTGAAGGAAGGGAAGCTCGTACCGGACGTGCCGATCGGTTTGCAAGCCCTGTTCCGCTCGTCGGTACAGCCTTATATGATCTCATGGTATACGTATAATCCGCAGGAAATCATCAAGAAACTAAAAGTCCCGGTGTTGATCTTGCAAGGGGATAAGGATATGCAAGTATCCGTAAAAGACGCCGAACTATTGAAGCGATCTCAACCTTCGGCCGATTACCATTTGATCGGGAATATGAACCATCTGATGAAGACTTGCGATACGATGGATCAGCAAAAACAGATGGCTACCTATACCGATCCGGCCCTTCCGTTGCATAAGGATGTGCTGATATTAATTGAAAAGTTTGTGAGTAAACCTTGAACTGTTGTATCTTTGCGGTCATAAATTAAAGAGACAGTATGATTTCGGTTGAAGGACTAACAGTTGAGTTTGGCGGTTTCACGCTTTTTGATGACATTTCATTTGTGGTAAACAAGAAGGACCGTATCGCCCTGGTGGGCAAGAACGGAGCGGGTAAATCGACGATGTTGAAGATATTCGCCGGTCTGCAATCACCCACATCGGGAACCGTTAGCGTGCCGAAGGAGGTCACGATCGGATACCTGCCCCAGCACATGCAATTGGTGGATACCCGTACGGTTCGGGAGGAGGCGGAGTGCGCTTTCGAGCATATCCATGAGATGGAGGAGGAGATCAACCGCTTGAATACCCAATTGGCGGAGCGTACGGATTACGAGTCGGAAGGTTATCAAAAGGTGATAGACCGTGTCACTTATTTGACCGAGCATTTTCAGATGATGGGCGGCAATAATTATCACGCCGAGCTGGAACGTACGTTGATCGGGTTAGGTTTCTCCCGTGAGGACTTCGATCGCCCGACGTCCGAGTTCAGCGGTGGATGGCGTATGCGTATCGAACTAGCTAAGCTTTTGCTCCGCCAGCCGGATGTCTTGCTACTGGATGAGCCGACGAACCACTTGGACATCGAGTCCATCCAATGGCTGGAGAACTTTATCGCTACCCGTGCCAACGCCGTGATCTTAGTCTCGCACGACCGTGCCTTTATCGATAATACCACGTTTCGTACCCTTGAGATTGAGTTGGGGAACATCTACGATTATAAGGTAAAATATTCGGAGTACGTCGTACTTCGCCGCGAACGCCGCGAGCAGCAGCTACGCGCTTACGAGAACCAACAGAAGAAACTGGCCGATACCGAAGCTTTCATCGAGCGTTTTCGTTATAAAGCCACGAAGTCCGTACAGGTACAATCCCGCATCAAGCAATTGGAGAAGGTGGAACGTATCGAGGTAGATGATGTGGATACAGCCATGCTGCGACTGAAATTCCCGCCCGCTCCCCGTTCCGGCTCCTATCCGGTGATCTGTGAGGAGGTGGCGAAGCGTTATGGCGATCATCTGATCTTCGACCATGTGACCTTGACAATCAATCGGGGCGATAAAGTAGCTTTCGTCGGAAAGAACGGCGAGGGTAAATCTACCTTGGTGAAATGTATCATGGGAGAGATTGCCGATTTCACCGGAAAGCTCCAATTAGGCCATAACGTGAAGATCGGTTACTTCGCCCAGAACCAAGCGCAGCTATTGAACGAGAACCTTACCGTTTTCGATACGATCGATTACGTAGCCCAAGGGGATATCCGTTTGAAGATACGGGATATCCTAGGTGCTTTCATGTTTGGCGGCGAGGCCTCCGATAAGAAGGTGAAAGTCCTGTCGGGTGGCGAGCGTACCCGTTTGGCGATGATCCGCTTGTTATTGGAGCCGGTCAACCTGCTGATTCTCGATGAGCCGACGAACCACTTGGATATGCGTTCGAAAGACGTGCTGAAAGACGCCTTGAGGGAGTTCGACGGCACGGTGATCGTGGTTTCCCACGACCGTGAGTTCTTGGATGGCCTAGTCGATAAGGTCTATGAGTTCGGTAACCAGAAAGTCGTCGAGCATTTAGGCGGCATCTATAATTTCTTGGAGCATAAGAAAATGGATAGCTTGCGTGAATTGGAACGTTCTACTGGGACGAGTACTTCCATGTCCGGTACCGGTGAGGCTCAGGTATCCCATAACAAGCTCTCCTATGAGGCAAGGAAGGAACTGAGTAAAGTGATTAAGAAAGCGGAGAAAGCTGTTGCCGAGGCCGAGGCCCGTATCTCGGAGCTTGAGAATGGCATTGCCGTTATCGAGGCGAAGCTGGCTACGCCGGAAGGTGCCTCCGACGCTTCTCTCTACGGTGAATATTCTGCCCTAAAAAAAGAACTTTCCGATGCGATGGATCTATGGACCGAACGGACAATGGAGTTGGAAGAGTTGAATACGCAGGATTCATGAAAAGGCTGCTAGCCAGTGAAAGGCAGCTTATCTGATCTTTTTGATTCAAATACTCCTGTTTTCGTGACAAGTGCTTGCCGTTGATGATGCGAAATAGCGGAAGAGAGAGTGCGAGAGCTGGCTTTTAAAAGGGAGAATATCCCTTTTCCCATGCGTGATAGGCCGCATTGGGCTACGCCAGTACTGCCATCGGCCGACGCATATGCCGCCGTTGGGCATCGTGACTACTCAAGAATAGGGTTATGACTACTCGTGAATAGGCATTCTTACCCTGCTAGAACCGTATTGTAACCCTATAAATGATACCAATCTCTCCCTTTGATATGAATTAGGATGAATTGATTTCGCTAGAATAAAAGGCTGTTTTGGGGTATGGTGTTGGCCATTAGTTGATTACTGAAATTTTCTTTCGGATTTAGAGGCGAGCTGTACTTAGGGCCCGGAATATTCGATTCTCCGGAGGTTCGGATTACAAAGTGTCATTTTGATTATTCTTTGAAAATAACCTCTAATAGCTTACTCGTTTTAAAAAGAAAGTCCTTAACTTTGCTATCCAAAGAAACGCGAAAGCTTAAAACACATATCATGTTAACACAGATCATTAATGGAAAGATTCTTACCCCGCAAGGCTGGCTGAAAGACGGCTCGGTATTGATAAGCGACGGGAAGATTTTAGAAGTGACAAACTGCGACTTAGCGGTAGTGGGGGCAACCTTGATAGACGCCAAAGGTATGTACATCGTCCCCGGAGGCGTGGAAATTCACGTGCACGGAGGTGGAGGCCGTGATTTTATGGAAGGCACCGAGGAAGCTTTCCGTGCGGCGGTGGCCACACACATGAAACACGGTACTACCAGTATCTTCCCCACCTTATCCTCTTCTACCATCCCGATGATCCGTGCCGCCGCCGAGACCACCGAGAAACTGATGGCCGAGAAAGATAGCCCGGTTCTGGGGCTTCACTTAGAAGGACATTATTTCAATATGAAAATGGCTGGTGGACAAATCCCTGAGAACATCAAGAATCCCGATCCCGAGGAATATATCCCTTTGCTGGAGGAAACGCATTGTATCAAGCGCTGGGATGCCGCTCCGGAACTTCCGGGAGCGATGCAGTTTGGTAAATATATCACCTCGAAAGGCGTGCTCGCCTCGGTAGGGCATACCCAAGCCGAGTTTGAGGATATCCTGACCGCTTATGAGGTAGGTTATACCCACGCCACCCATTTCTATAACGCCATGCCGGGCTTCCATAAACGCCGCGAGTATAAGTATGAGGGAACGGTGGAAAGTATCTATCTGCTCGATGATATGACCGTCGAGGTCGTGGCCGATGGTATCCATGTGCCGCCTACGATCCTTCGTCTGGTCTATAAGATAAAAGGTGTGGAACGCACTTGTCTGATCACGGATGCCTTGGCTTGCGCTGCCAGTGATAGCCAAGTCGCTTTCGATCCCCGTGTCATCATCGAGGATGGCGTGTGTAAGTTGGCCGACCGCTCGGCCTTGGCGGGTAGTGTCGCCACGATGGACCGCCTGATCCGTACGATGGTGCAGAAGGCCGAGATCCCCTTGGAGGATGCCGTGCGTATGGCCTCGGAGACTCCCGCCCGTATCATGGGCGTATCCGATCGCAAGGGAACGTTGCAGCGGGGCAAAGACGCCGATATCGTCTTGTTGGACCGTGACTTGAATGTCCGTGCGGTCTGGGCGATGGGTAAGTTGGTTGAAGGTACGAATAAACTATTCTAAGCAAGAACGATTATGTTGACACAGATTATAAATGGCCATATCCTTACGCCGCAAGGATGGATGAAGGATGGTTCCGTATTGATTAGCGACGGGAAGATATTGGAGGTTACAAATAGCGATTTAGCGGTGATTGGCGCCAAGGTGGTGGATGCGAAAGGAATGTCGATCGTTCCCGGTTTCGTGGCGATGAATATCCATGGCGGTGGGGGCTTCGACTTCTCCGAATGTACGGAAGAGGCTTTCCACGGTGCGGTAGCTGCCCATCAGAAGCATGGGGCCACGACGATATTCCCTACCGTGTTGGCTCCGGAAATCGGGGTGATCGATAAGGCGGTGGCCGTATGCGAGGAGATGATGAGGAAAAAAGACGGCCCTATCTTGGGATTGCATATCGAGGGACCGTATCTGAATCCGAAGATGGCGGCGAGCCTGTTTATCGATAAGGAGAATCCCGCCGACCCGAAAGAATATAAAGAGATATTGGAACGCACGGATTGCATCAAGCGCTGGGATTCCAGCCCGGAGATACCGGGTGCGCTTGAGTTCGCCCAATACTTGAAGTCGAGGGGAATCCTATCCGCTATCTCGCATACGGAAGCGGAGTTTGATGATATTAAGACCGCTTACAATGCCGGTTTCACGCATGCGGCTCATTTCTATAACGCCATGCCTGGTTTCCATAAGCGTCGTGAATATAAGTACGAGGGAACGGTGGAAAGTGTTTTCTTGATGGACGATATGACGGTAGAGGTGATTGCTGACGGGCGTCATTTACCCTCTACGATCCTCCGATTGGTCTATAAGTTGAAAGGAGTGGAACGTACTTGCTTGGTTACGGACGCTCTCTCATGCGCAGCCAACGAGGGTAAGCCGTTATCCGATCCCCGCATTATCATTGAGGATGGCGTATGCAAGTTGGCGGATCATTCTTCATTGGTGGGAAGTATCGCCACGATGGACGTACTGGTACGTACGATGGTGCAGAAGGCTGACATTCCTTTGGCCGATGCAGTCCGTATGGCTTCCGAGACTCCGGCCCGCCTGATGGGGGTAAGCGATCGCACCGGAACCTTGCAAAGAGGGAAGGATGCGGATATCGTGATCTTGGATCGTAAGTTGAACGTGCGTGCGGTATGGAGCATGGGAAACTTAGTTCCGGAGACAAATACATTGGTCTAAACACGTTAATAATAAAGAGAGGGGCTGTCTTGGCTGGCCGGGACGGTCCTTTTTTATTTTTAGGCGATATAGATCAAACCTTTCGGTTAATAAATTTGTTCTATCAACGTATGGCGAAATCAGTACTTATTTCATATATTTGTGATTCAAGTAAGATTGTAATACTAAATCAATAATTAAACATGAAAACGAACCTTAGTTCTCAAATTACTCTGACGCGTATACCGTTGCGGTATTATCGCCCGGAAAATGCTTTCGAGCATTCAGTTTTAACCCGTTTGGAAAAGATTCCGACAAACATTTATGAATCGGCCGAGGAAGGTTCTTTCGCTATCGCTAAAGAGATAGCAACACAAATCCGTAAAAAACAAGATATTGGTAAGCCCTTCGTGATCGCTTTACCCGGCGGACGTTCTCCGCTAAGCGTTTACAAGGAGTTGATCCGTATGCATAAAGAGGAGAAATTAAGTTTCCGCAACGTGATTACTTTCGTGGAATATGAGTTCTATCCATTGGCTAATCCCAGCGCCGGAAATCTGGCTCGCCTAAAAGAGGAGTTATTCGATCAGGTCGATATCGATCCTGCGAATATCTATTGCCCGGACGGAAGCATGCCGAAAGACGCTATCCTAGATTTCTGTCGCCAGTATGAGGAGACGATCCAATCCGTGGGAGGTATCGATTGCATGTTGCTAGGTATCGGTAACTCCAGCAATATCATGTTCAACGTGGGTGGAACGACGATCAGCTCGCGTACCCGTATGGTCTTGTTGGAAGGCGCTTCTCGCAAGGAGGCTGCCCGTACGTTCCCTTCGCAGGAGAATGTCCCGGCAGGTATCATCACGATGGGTATCTCTACGATGATGAACGCCCGCAGCGTGATCTTGATGGCTTGGGGCGAGGATAAGGCTAGCATTGTCGCTAAGACCGTTGAGGGCAAGGTTAGCGATGCCGTTCCTTCCAGCTATTTGCAGAATCATCCGAACGCCAAGGTCGTGATCGATCTTTCCGCCGCTTATGACTTGACTCGTATCAGTCATCCTTGGTTGGTGACTAGCTGCGAGTGGGATAATAAGTTGATCCGCCGTGCGATCGTTTGGTTGTGTCAGTTGACGGACAAACCGATCTTGAAATTGACAAACAAGGATTATAGCGAGCACGGATTGGGTGAGCTATTGGCGTTATATGGTTCCGCTTACAACGTAAATATCAAGATATTCAACGATATCCAGCATACGATTACCGGATGGCCGGGTGGCAAGCCGAACGCCGACGATTCCAATCGTCCGGAGCGTGCTAACCCGTATCCGAAGAAAGTGATCGTATTCAGTCCGCACCCGGATGATGACGTGATCTCCATGGGCGGAACCTTGCGTCGTTTGTGCGACCAGCATCATGATGTGCATGTGGCTTACGAGACTTCCGGTAATATTGCCGTAGGCGACGAGGAGGTAATCCGTTATTGCGAGTATTTGCGTGATGTATGTGAGAAATACTCTCCCGACTCGGCCGTGAAGGATAAGGCGAACGAGATCATCAACTACCTGCGTTACGAGAAGGTGGAGAACGGCGAGCCGGAGCGGAAGGATGTCCTCTTTATGAAAGGAACGATCCGTCGGGAGGAGGCCCGTCACGGTTGCCGCTACTCGGGCGTGAAGGACGATCATGTTCATTTCTTGGATCTTCCGTTCTACGAGACCGGATTAGTGAAAAAGAATGATTTGAGTGAGGTCGACAAGGATATCGTAAAGGCCCTGTTGCTCGAGATCAAGCCGGATCAAATGTTTGTCGCCGGTGACTTGGCTGACCCGCACGGAACCCACAAGGTTTGTCTGGATGCCGTACTGGCCGCTATCGACGAGGTGAAAGACGAGGAATGGATGAAGAACTGCCGTGTATGGATGTATCGCGGCGCATGGGCAGAATGGGAAATGGACCATATTGAGATGGCCGTACCTATCAGTCCGGAGGAGTTGCGCTTCAAACGTAACGCTATTTTGAAGCATCAATCGCAGGCCGAGAGCGCTCCGTATCTGGGTGACGACGAGCGTTTGTTCTGGCAGCGTGCCGAAGATCGCAACCGTGCTACCGCGGAGTTGTATCGCCAATTAGGTTTGGCTTCTTATGAGGCGATCGAGGCGTTTGTACAATATATCCCGTTGAGATAATATCTAGCGATAGAATAATCTGAAAGCCCTATCTGATTAAGTTCGGATAGGGCTTTTTGTTTTTGTGTTATTTTTTTCGTGTGGGCGTAAGTAGATCTGTTTCTATGATCGTATATAGATAAAGGAGAAGCCTTGAACTGTCTAATATAATACAAGAAATGTCCACATTGAGCATGAAAGACTATATTATTAAGAACCATGAGTTAGATAAATTTAAATTATTATATCTGGAGAATGCCCCCAGACTGATCTTTTATGCCTCGAAATATGTGGATAGCGATACGGCGGAAGATTTAGTGCATGATATATTCATCAAGATCTGGCAAAAGAAAGAGATTTATTCCGTGGAAGAAGGCTTGAAGACATACCTATTCCGTTCCGTTCAAAATGCTTGCCTCGATTACCTAAAGCATAAATCAATAGAAAAGACTTATGCGGATGAGGTTGCTCGTAGACTAAAGATAGAGGAGATAGATTATTATAATCGGTTGGATGCGGCGGAGCTGGAGAAAGAGCGTCTGGACTCCGTTTACCGGGAAATAGCCAAGTTACCGGACAGATGCCGAGAGGTTTTTACGTTGGCTTATGTGGACGGGAAGAAATCAGTGGAGATCGCAGGAATGCTAAATATCTCTCAACGTACGGTAGAGGCGCAACTCTATAAAGGATTGAAGATCATACGGAATGTGTTGGTGCTTCTGGCACTGATTTTATTTTTTAGATGAAAATACGGTAGAATACGTAAGTAAAAAGAGGGAACCGGTCGTATATATTATAAATGAAACAGAAAATGGAATCTAATAATTCGATAGAAGAACTGATCATACGCTATTTGCAGAACGAGATTCAGGAGGATGAACTTCGGGTGTTGGATGCTTGGATTCATGAGAGTGACGCTAATAAAGCCCACTTCTTTGAGCTTAAGGGGCTTTTTGACACTCGGAAAGAAGTGGCATTCTTGAACCATTATTCCGTGGAGCGTAGTTGGGAGCGAATGGCTGGAAAGCTGGATGCGATCTCTGGCGTATCTGTGAAATCCAAGGTCCTTGGCAAACAATTCTGGCTTTCATTCTTGAGATATGCGGCGATTATCGTAATCGCTATGGGAGTAGGTGTGGGTATGAATCAATGGATAAGCAATCGTTTATATGCCGGCGATATGGAATATAACGAGATCGTAGTGGAAAAAGGCGGACGTGCGAACACGCTATTGCTATCCGACGGCAGTAAGATCATACTCAATGCCTCCACCCGTTTTAAATACCCCACCTCTTTTAATGGAGATGAGCGTGTGGTTCATCTGGAGGGTGAGGCCTATTTCGAGGTTGCGAAGAATCATTCGAAACCTTTCATCGTAAAACTAAAGAACCAACAAATCACGGTACTCGGAACCTCATTCAATATACAGGCTTTCAACGATGATCGCTTTAGCGTCACCACCTTATTAAGTGGTAGTATCCTGTTGGAATCTTTTGACGCTCAAGGACGGAAAATGAGTAGCATGAAGCTAAAGCCGAATCAACAAGCCCGGTCGGATAACCGGACCGGCTCTATTTTCTTGTCAGAGACAGATGCCTCGATCTCGAACGCTTGGGTAGGAGGGAAATATCGTTTCAAGGATGAGACCTTAGTCTCTATCGTAAAACGTCTGGAGAATTACTATGGGGTAAATATCCGCTTGGCGCATGACAGTCTGCGGAACATCCGCTACACGGGAACCTTCTCTTTGGATCAAGGTATACAAGAGGTGTTGGATATTATTAACTCGGAGAAACAATTCTCTTTCATGAAAGACGGAAAAGATATTCTGATATCGGCGAGAAGCAAATAACAAAATAATAGATGTATAACCTTAAACATTGGAATTGCCTATGACAAATACTTGATCACAAAAAAAGAATCGGGACTGACACCACTCACCCCCGATCCTTATTCGTTCTTAATTTATGAATCACCTTTCTCGCCAGTCCGCTGAAACCGTGCGATCGAGGTAAGTCCTTAATAAAAAAACATTTACAAATTTATGGAAAAAGTTTGGAATAGTGATGATCTATTACCTAAAAAATTTAAATCAATCATGAAGATCACATTGCTTTTTTTAATACTGGGTATATTGCATGTCTCGGCGGATACCTATGCGCAAAAAGCTCAAGTTACGGTAGAAGTAAAGAACGGGACGTTCTATGATGTCGTCTCGGAGATTGAGAAACAGACCGAGTTCATGTTTTTCTATAAGAGCGAGGATATCGATAATAGTAAGCAGGTGGATATACAGGTGAAGAATCGCCAAGTTACCGACGTGTTGAATGAGTTGTTGAAAAACACGAACTTGACCTACCGCATATCAGGTAAGCACATCACGATCTTGAAGAAAGACGCCGTACAGCAACAAAAGAAAAAGATCTCCGGTATCGTTACGGATCCGGATGGCATACCGGTTATCGGGGCCAATGTCGTGATTAAGGGTACGACGGTCGGTACGGTTACGGATCTGGATGGAAAGTTTAGCTTGGATGCGGCTAATAACGATATCCTGTCATTTTCCTATATCGGCTATGCGGAGCAAGAGATCGAGGTAGGGAATCGTACACTGTTTAACGTGAAGTTGGCCGAGGATTATAAAGCGCTTGAAGAGGTCGTCGTCGTTGGATATGGTACGATGTTGAAACGAAACTTATCAACTTCAGTGGGTTCCGTAGACTCGGAGAAGTTATTGGAGCGCCCGAATGCCACGAACGTATTCCAAGGATTGGCCGGAAAGGTAGCGGGTGTTAATATCGCCTTAAATTCTGGTGCGCCGGGTGGTAGTCCTGCGATAAAAATCCGTGGTATCGGTTCTTTGAATTCTTCTAATACACCGCTATATGTGGTCGATGGTGTGGTTGGCGTGGATCCGGACCAGATTGATCCGAATATTGTCCAGTCTATCGATATCTTGAAAGACGCTACTTCCTCTTCTATTTATGGTGCGAGAGGTGCGAATGGTGTTGTGGTGATAACCACGAAGGAAGGTAAGAAAAATACGACGAACATCTCGTATAATACAGTTCTGTCTGCAGGAACGTTAGCTCGTAAGGTCGATGTCTTGAATGCGGAGGAGGCTTTGGATGTATTCAAGCGTGCTTATGAGGCTCAACCGGGACGTATCGCTCCCCATCTGGATCCGAGCAATATGTTTACGCATAAGAATGACCTGTTCAATCCGGACGGGACTCCGAAATATGATACGGATTGGCAGGATGCCGTGACTCGTACGGCTTTTTCTCATCAGCATTCACTTAGTTTCTCTGGAGGAAGCGATAAGCTGACCGCTGTGGCGAATGTAAGTTATAAAGATAATCAGGGTATTATGTTGGAGACTTATAAACGTCAGTTGAATGCGTTTATCAATGTAGGATGGGATTTGAAAGAATGGTTCCATTTACAGGCCATGTTGAATGTAGGATCTAGTAATGCCCGAAACTCGGAGAATGCGATCTCTCGGTATACATTGGAAGCATTGCCGTTCCTTCCTATCCAATATGAGGATGGTACCTATTCCCGTAAGGGGGATTATCCCGGTGCGGAAGATACGGAGAATCCCGTGAGGATTTTAAAGGAACGTAAGAATATCGATAAGAATCAGTACACGTTGGCTAACGTGATTGGTACGTTTAAGATTACCTCTTGGTTAAAGTTAACGACTAGCTTCAGCCGCCAGGATGGTTCTTATATCAATTCATCTTATAACCCGAGTACCTTATTCGGCTATGGAGATACTCAAAAGGGTAAAGCGGAGAAAGCACATCGAAATACGATGTCGTGGACGAATGAGGACTACTTGACTTTTGATAAAAGCTGGAATAAGCATAACTTGAATGTCGTAGCGGGAGCCAGTTGGTATTACTCAAAAACAGAGAAAAGCGAGCTAGGGGCCGAGAATTTCTTCGATGATTATTTTGAGTACAATAATATGGGAGTCGGCACCGTACGTTCTAAGGTTGGCTCAGACTATACGGATAATAAAATGAATTCTTACTATGCCCGTATCAACTATAATTTTGACAATCGTTACTTATTGGGCGCTTCTTTCCGTGAGGATGGTTCTTCTCGTTTTGGCTTGAATAACCAATATGGTTTCTTTCCTTCATTCTCGGCCGCTTGGCGTGTATCCAATGAGAATTTCTTCGAGAACGCAAAAAAGGTGATTGATGATATGAAAGTCCGTTTGAGCTACGGTACGGTGGGTAACGCGGAAATCGGTGATTATGCGTCTATGGCACGTTATGAGAATAAACGCCTTCCTTTTGGCAAGGATATGACGACGATCGTTACGTTGAAAAGTATGGCAAATCCGGATTTACGCTGGGAGAAATCCAGACAACTTGATGCGGGTATCGATTTGAGTTTCTTTAATGGGCGTATCGAGTTTATGGCGGATTATTATCATAAGATTACGACTGATTTATTGTATGAGCTACAATTGCCTTCTAACTCGGGATATGAGAAAACTATGACAAATCTGGGTAAGATCCGTAATCAAGGTCTTGAGATGAGCTTGAATACACGCAATATCCAAAGCCGTGATTTCTTATGGACTACCTCTTGGAATTATACGATGAACCGATCGATGGTACTGGATATAAATGATAATATCATTGGTAAATGGGGAGGACGTATTGAAGAGGGACATCCTTTAAATGCCCTTTACGGCTATGTTCGCCTAGGTACATGGGGAACCGATGAGGCGGAAGAAGCCGCTAAATATAATAAGAAACCCGGCGATATCAAGTATTGGGACAAAAATGGTAATGGAATGAAGGATGGTGAAGACCAAGACTATATCGGAAATGGCGCTCCTAAATTCGAGATGAATATGACAAATACATTCTCGTGGAAAGGCTTCACGTTTATGTTTGATTTACAATGGGTGTATGGTAATAAGTTGATTAACTTCACTCGCCAGTTGATGGGTAACCGTGTGACATTCTCCAATGCTTATGCGGACATTCCGGTGAACGCTTGGACGCCGGAAAACCAAAACACGATGGTGCCTAGCTTGCGCCTTCCGGGAGATGGATATGAGAATGACGTAGATTCTTGGAGTTGTGAGCCGGGTTCGTTCTTGCGTTTACGTAATATCGGCTTGAAATATGACTTTAGTTCCCGTATGCTTTCTGCCGCTCACATCAAGAGTTTATCCTTGGGATTCAATGTGGAGAATGCGTTCTTGATTACGAACTATTCTGGTAGTGATCCGGAGGTGACGAGTTATGATGCTGTATTTGAGCAAGGAGTGGATTTTTATACCTATCCCAAACCTCGTACGTATTCATTTACTTTAGGTGTTAATTTCTAATTGTTTAATCTTTACTTCGTAAAAAACTAAGATATGAAAAATAAAGCGCATGTATGGATGTGTGGCTTGCTTTCTGCGACAATGGCTTTTACATCCTGTACGAATTTTTTAGAGGAAGACCCGAAAACCTTCTTGAGTCCTTCTGAATATTATACGACAGAGAACCAGATAAAGGCGGCTGTGGATGGCACTTATGACGGGCTTGATGATCTGTTGAGTTCCGACCTCGAGATTGCTACAGTTCACCTTTTTAACTTGGAATATCTTGTAGGTACTAGTTATCGTCCTCGTGCGGCCGGTAATGAGCAGAACCAGTTCTTGTTGCTTTCCGGTTTGGAAGAGAGTAACGGCATTATTCGTAACTTCTGGAAGGCTACTTTCTTTCCTTTGGAAAATTGTAATAGCGTGATTCAAAATGTTTCCGCTACGGATATTATTAGCGAGAGCCAGAAAGCGAAGTATCTGGGAGAGGCTTATTTCTTGCGGGCGTATTACTATTTTCAAGGGGTACAATTATTCGGGGATATCCCGTTGAAGACGGAACCTACGGTAGACTTGAATACGGTGAAGATCCCCAGGTCTCCTAAGGAAGATATTTATAACCAGATCGTGGAAGACTTGAAAAAGGCGGAGCAGTCCGGGCTGGATTGGAGTGATAAAACAGGCCATGTCTCTATGGGAGCGATCAAGACCCTTTTAGCTAAGGTTTATTTGACAATGGCAGGTTATCCGCTTCAAAAAGGAAATGAGTATTATCAATTGGCTTACGAGAAAGCCAAGGAGGTTATTGATAGTGGAGCCTTTAGCTTGTTCGCTGATTATAAGGATTTGCGTGCGTCAGAGAACGAAAATAGTGGTGAGCATATTTTTATGATCCAGCGTGAGGCGCAAGATGCCGGGGCTCCTTTCCATTTTGGCCTTTTGCCTTATCCGGAACAACCGATTTCCATTACTCCGGCTTATGGGGGTGGTTTGGCTCCTCGTAAAGAGTTTTATGAAAGTTATGATGACCAAGATATTCGTAAACGGAATGAGGAGTTTTTCTATACTTCTAAACCCAAATATGGTGATCCGGAGACAACGATTACTTTGGATGTTCCTTATTTATGCAAATATTGGGATGAGAATGCCGAATCTACAGGAAAGAGCGGGGCGAATATTCCGGTTTACCGTTATGCGGACGTTCTATTAATGTGTGCGGAGGCAAAAGCTACCTTGGATGGTGGATCTACTTCCGACGCTATAGCTGTGGATGCTTATTTCCAAGTTCGTCACCGTGCGTTGCCCAATGAGGCGAGACCGACTTCAATCACGGTTGATCAAGTATTGAAAGAACGTGCGTGGGAACTCTGTTATGAGTTTACAGGATGGTATGATATGTTGCGTACTCACCGTGCGTTTGATCCGGTTTCGAAGCAAATGGTTGATTTATTCGGCTATCAGGCGGTTAATCATACGTATCCGTTTAAAGAATCGGATTTGGTTTTCCCGGTACCTTTGCGTGAGAAAGAACTGAACCCTCTGCTTGGTGAGGATGTCGTTCGCTAAAAGTAAGCGGGCGATTCTCTAGACTAGAGGTGTGTGGAAGGATATTACTATCCGTAGTAATCCGGATTATTATCCATGATAAATACGATTACTATTGATAGTAATATTTTTTAACACGGTATATATTATTCATCACAGAAAATTAGAGAAGAGAGAAATAGAGATGAAAAGATATGTTTTGTTTGTCTGTTTGCTTTTATCAGGTCTTGCAGGAGTATATGCTCAGTCGATAGCTCCGTTTCAGAAAGGAGATCGGATCGCCTTCGTGGGAAACAGCATTACTTGCGGTGGGCATTATCATTCATATATCTGGCTGTATTATATGACCCGTTTCCCGGATCAACGCATCGATATCTTTAACGAGGGAGTAGGTGGGGATGTAGCCGAGATGATTTACCAGCGGTTGGATAAGGTTTTCGAACATGAGCCTACGGTGGTGACGCTATCTTTTGGCATGAACGATGTCGGCTATATGGATTTTCGGAAGCCGGGGGCGGATACGATCGCCCGGAACCGGGTAGAGAAAGCTTGCCGGGATTATGCCCTTATCGAGGAGGTCTATAAGAAGTATCCGGAGGTGAGGAAAATCTTGATCGGAAGCTCTCCTTATGACGAGACTTCTCGTTTCAATAAGGTCGCTTTCCCGGGGAAGAATACGCCAATCTTGGAGATCGTGGATTTCCTGAATGCCCGGGCCCGGGAGAATCAATGGGGATTCGTGGATTTTAACCGCCCGATGGTAGCGATCAACCAATGGGAGCAAGCGGAGGATTCCATGTATACCTTATGCGGGAAGGATCGTATACATCCCTCTACGGACGGGCATCTGGTCATGGCTTATCTCTTCTTGAAGGCGCAAGGTCTGGCCGGTAAGCCGGTAGCCGATATCCGGATAGACGGAGCGGGGAAAAAGGTGACTCGCTCGGATAATTGCCGTGTCTCGGATTTGTCTGTTTCCTCGGATAACCTTACTTTTACGTACGAGGCGAAATCGCTTCCGTATCCTATCGATACCTCTTATTATGATAATGAGAAACATACGCAGGCAGATGCCTTGAGTGTTATCCCTTTTATGGATGAGATGAATTATGAGGGATTGTCCGTGAGCGGTTTGTCGGATGGATATTATGGGTTGACGATCGGTGGGGAGTTTATCGGTCGTTTTACGGCGAGGGAGTTGGAGCGAGGTATCAATATGGCTCTTCTTCAGAATACCCCGCAGTATAAACAAGCGATGAAGATCCGCCAGATGAACGAGGAACGCTGGTTGAAAGAGCGTAAGATGCGTGAATTTTATTGGGTGGAATATAACTTGATGCGGAAGACGGGCATGCTTTGGGCCTGCAACGAGGCTGCCGTGGATACCTTGCGCAAATACCGTCCCCACGACATCTTCTTGCAATGGAACGGCGACCTTTGGCTACAATACATGCACAAGGGGATTCGTGAGGATTGCGTGAATGAGCAACAGGATCTGGTTAACCAGATCTATGAGCAAAATAAACCAATCCCCTTGCGAATAGAGATCAAGAAATTTACAGACTTGTAGAGACGGGGCGTGCCCCGTCTCCCACCGACTGGAAGTATTCTAAATGTGAATTAATAGTACATATTATATGAAAAAGAAACTAGCGATATTCGTATTAAGCCAATTCTTGTTGGCCGGTTGGGCAGATGCCCAACAAGCCTATTTCATCGATGGCTATCATGGCGGTATCTACGGGCATTACCCGGTGGGGCAGACCGCCTTTATCGCCCAGAAATTAAGGCAGAATCCCAACTGGAATATCAATATCGAGATCGAGCCTGAATCATGGGAAGTCGTACGGCAACGAGACCCTGAAGGTTACGAGGCTTTCAAGCGCTTATTTAAGGATCAATCCGTGGAGAGTGGGCGGATCGAGTACGTAAACCCGACCTATGCCCAAAGTTATTTCTTCGGAACATCAGGCGAGAGCGCTATCCGCCAATTCGAATATGGAATGCGGCTAATCCGGAAACATTTCCCTGAGGCGGTATTCACCACCTATTCGGCGGAGGAGCCTTGCTTTACCAGTTGCCTGCCTTATATATTGAAGTCATTCGGCTTCTCGTATGCCTCTACTAAGAACCCGAATACGATGTGGGGTGGCTACGTAAGCGCCTACGGAGGTGAGTTGGTGAATTGGGTAGGGCCGGATGGTACGAGACTTACCACCGTCCCCCGTTACGCCTGCGAGGATTTACAACCCGGCTCTTGTTGGCAGTCCATCTCGTGGTTCAATACGGAGGACTACATCCATAAATGCTTGGATGCCGGCATCCAGCACCCGGTCGGCATGTGTATCCAAGATGCCTCATGGAGCCATGGTTGGGATAAAGGCCCTTGGCTGGGACAGGATACGACGGGCTATTATACGCCGACCGCCTATAAGACTTGGCGGAATTACATCCAAGACTGCTCCGTCGGGACTACTCAGGATGATTGGTATTTCTCGCAAGAGGATGTCCTAGGTGGCTTGATGTGGGGAACGCAGGTCATGCAGCGTTTGGCCGGAGAGGTACGGGTAGCCGAGAACGCTATCGTGCGTGCGGAGAAAATGGCGGCTTACGCTCGCTTATACAAAGGCATGGAATGGCCGACCGAACGTATCAATGAGGGATGGCGCACGCTTTTATTGTCGCAGCATCATGATTGCTGGATCGTTCCTTACAATCAACTACAAGGGAAAAAGACATGGGCGGAGACGGTTACGGATTGGACTGGGGTGACCAATCAAAACAGCCGTCAGATAATTGATAACGCCTTGTCCTTATTGAAAGAAAAGGAAGGTGAATCCACGGTGTACGTATATAATACCTTGGCTACCGACCGGAATGAATTGGTGGCGGTGGAAGTTCCCGTCTCATGGAGAAACTCGGATTGGGTGGTTCTTGATAAGCAAGGAAAGAAACAACCGGCTCAATGGTTGACGGAAGACGGCATTTCAAAACTCTTGTTTCGTGCGCAAGTCCCCTCAGCCGGTTATGCCTCTTATGCGATCCGGAAGGCAGAGGATAAACAGTCTGGAACCTTGAAGGCTGAGAGACAGAAAGACGGTACGTTTCGCATGGAAAGTGATTTATACACCTTGGTGCTAAACCCCTCTAAAGGAGGTGTAATAGAAAGCTTGAAAGCGAAAGCCGTACGAGGCAAGGAATTCGTGGATAACCGGAATGAACGTGGGTTCAATGAGCTTCGGGGATATTTTATCGATGAGGGCGGTTTCCTTTCCAGTATGGATCAACCGGCTGAGGTGAGCGTGTTGGAGCAAGGGCCCTTATTCGTGAAGGTAGCTGTGAAAGGCAAGATCGGAAAGTATTCATTTACCCAAACGATCCGGTTAACGCAGGGAGAGCCTCGCATCGATATGAATGTTAAACTGGATTGGACAGGAAACCCTCGCATTGGTGAGCCGGGTATCGAATTCCGTGCGGATAATCCCCGTAAGGCATTTTATGACGACCGTTACAAACTTTTGGTGTATCTGCCTACCCAGATCGCCAACCAACAGATTTATAAGGACGCTCCGTTCGATGTTTGCGAGAGCCGGTTGGAGAATACCTTTTTCAATCGTTGGGATAGCATCAAGCATAATATCATTTTGAATTGGGTGGATGTAGCGAGCAAGGATAACTCTTGCGGTCTGTCATTATTCACGGATCATACGACCAGCTATGCGCATGGTAAGGATTTCCCATTGGCCTTGAACGTACAATACGCCGGTAAAGGCTTGTGGGGCCGGGATTATATCATAGACCGTCCGACCGAGATCTCGTATGCCTTGATCCCTCATGCCGGAACTTGGGAGAAAAGCCGTATTTGGACACAAAGCGAACGACGCAATGAGCCTTTGGTCGCAACCTTGGGTGGCGATGCTACCTTGACATCCGGTTCCCTTTTCCGGATAGAGAATAATGCCTACGAGTTGGTCTCCATGGTCTATAAAGGTAATGACCTTTACATCCGCCTATTCAATGCCCAAAGCGATGCCTCCCCTAAAACGATAACCTTCCAAGGACAAGACGTGAAAGCGAGCTTGGTGGAATTGGATAACCGTCTGGTTGAGGACTTAACCGTCACCGAGAAGAAAGGCGCCAGTTCAATGCGTCTCTCTATCCCTCGTTACGGGATAAGGACATTAAAAGTAAGCTGTAAGAATATCTAATGTAGAGACGGGGCATGCCCCGTCTCTCTTTATCCCTAATTAATCCCCGTTTCTCTTGCCTCTTTCGGTGGAAAGATGTTATTTTGCATCCCGAATTAAAAGAATAGGCGTTATGTTGAAATTCTTCAAGACATGGACACTCCCTATTTCCATGTTAGCGGGTGCGATAGGGTATTTTGTTTTCGCCAATGTTACTTTTCTGGAGCCTACAAAGCCGTTCATGTACACTTTAATAGCGTATCTGACGCCCTTTTTGATTTTTGCCCAGCTGCTCCTGACCTTCTGTAAGATCTCTGTCCGGGAATTGATGCCCAGCCCTTGGCATGGTTGGCTATTGCTTATCCAAGCGGTTTCCAGTTTGGTGCTTGCCGCCTTATTGCTCTGGCTGCCAATGAGAGAGGAATACCGGGATGTGTTCGAAGGAGCGATGGTCTGCCTGATTTGCCCAACCGCTACGGCGGGCGCCGGGCATTCGGGGGCCGCCCGCCGTGATTACGGGTAAATTAGGGGGAAGCGCCTCTAGTCTGACTACTTATACCTTATTATCGAATCTATTGGCAGCGATTGTCGTGCCGCTGGTCTTCCCATTAGTGGAACCGCATGCCGAGATTACTTTCTTCGCCGCATTCTTGAAGATCTTGGGAAAAGTCTTCCCATTGCTGTTATTCCCGTTTTTCCTCGCTTTGTTCTTGCGTAGATTCATACCACCTATCCATCGCTTCCTTGCGGGGCTTCGAGACATGGCCTTTTACCTCTGGGCCGTCGCTCTAGCTATCGTGACCGGGCAGACCGTGAAATCCTTGGTTAATAGCGAGGCGGAGATTTATGTAGAAATCCTGATCGCTTTAGGCGGCTTGATAACCTGTATCGCACAGTTTTATTGGGGAAAGCGCATCGGCACGAAATACAATGACCGTATTAGCGCCGGACAAGCCTTGGGACAAAAAAATACCGTGTTAGCGATCTGGATGTCTTACACCTATTTGAACCCCTTGTCTTCTGTTGGCCCGGGAAGCTATGTCCTGTGGCAGAACATCATCAATAGTTATCAGTTGTGGAAGAAAAGAAAAAATGAGATAAAATATTAACTATAAGACGTTGATATTTAGTATTTTGTCTTTGTTGTGTGTAATTTCCTTTATTTCTCTTGTTTTCTTGTTTAATCTAATAAATGCGTTTATTTTGTTACTATTTTGTTACTCGTATTCGTTGGAGTAACAAAACAAATAGTTATATTTGCATCGGTAACAAAATAAGAACATAATTATGGCGAAGAAAAAACAAGAAGTTAAATTGAAAGAACCCGTAAGGATTAGATTCAAGCAGCTTGCTAATGGTAACCAGTCTATTTATTTGGATTACTATACAGGTGATATTATTAGAAAAGAAAATTATGTTGGTGGTAAACGACAGTATGAATTTTTGAAGTTATACCTTATACCCGAAAAGACAAGAGAGGATAAGGCGAAGAACGAAGCTACGTTGGCTCTTGCAAAAGCCATTCAAAGCAAACGGATAGTAGAGTTGCAAAATGATGCACACGGCTTTCAGAACACTAACAAGTCAAAGGCGAATGTGATTGATTATTTAATGAACATGAGAAGCCAATCTAAAGAACGTGGCAGTTTGAATTACGAAAAGACTATTGGTAATGCCATCCGTGAACTAAAGTTGTTCAGAGGGGATTATATCGCTTTTCGTGATATAGATAAGGACTTCTTAAATAGCTTTGTGGATTTCTTGAAACAAGCGAAGAAAGCAAGTAAGTTTGGTTTGTTAAAAGCTGGAGGCGTATTAAGTAATAATTCCGTTATTGCTTATTATGGAGTGCTGCGTACCGCTATAAATAGAGCCTATAAAGAGGGGATTATTACGGTTAATCCAACGAAAGAGTTTGATTTTGCCAGTAAGGTAAAATCGGAAGTCAGCCGCAGGGAGTATTTGACAATAGAGGAGTTGAAGCGGCTTATCGGGACAGAGTGCAAGTATGAGATAATGAAACAAGCTTTTCTTTTCAGTTGTTTGTGTGGGTTGCGTGTAAGCGATATAAGAAAATTGAAGTGGAGCGATTTGCAGAAAAGCGGTGAAAGAATTAGAATTGAAATAAAGATGCAGAAAACAAAAGAACCGCTTTATCTGCCTATATCCGATGAAGCGTTAAAGTGGTTGCCGCAGCAAAATGAAGCAAAAGGCGATGGTTTGATTTTTCCTTTGACGCATGAGGGAACTATAAATAAAATACTTCAAAAATGGGCGAAAGACGCAGGGGTTATTAAGCATATCTCGTTTCACGTTGCAAGACATATTATTTCTTCTTACTCATTGAAAACAAAGAATTTACAAAGATTTTCAACTTAACAGGTAACGATTTGGAAACCAGCGAGCTTCTCCATTCTGCAATGTTCTACACTAATCAAAAGAACGCTTTTCTCATTCACAAAAGTAATGTTTTTCTTTTTCGCTGCCAAAACAATTTCATTGAAAAACGGAGAAAATCAGACTTTTAAAAATAATTGCAAATATAATTTCTTATTCTTTCTCTTGAAGCAGTATTGAATTTAGGCTTCCAGTATCCACATATTTGCCAATAGCACCTCATCAAAACACAAATAATTTGTTAAGCCATGTAATATAACCTAAAGTAAATGACGTATTTTCTAATGGAATCTTTCGCCATTGCGAATGAATAATAACATTTAGAATTATGATTTACGGATACATTAGAGTTAGTAGCGATAAACAGACGGTAGAAAATCAGAGATTTGAAATCAACAACTTCTGTGAGAGAGAAAACATCAAAATTGATGGTTGGATAGAAGAAACCATCAGTGGTACTAAAGCTTATAACAAAAGGCAGCTCGGAACACTTTTAAGACGAATACAAAAAGATGATTTAATAATATGTGCAGAACTATCTCGTCTTGGTCGTAATTTGTTCATGATAATGGAAATACTAAATATCTGCATGACAAAGGAATGTCGGGTGTGGACTATTAAAGATAATTATAGGCTCGGCGAAGATATACAGAGTAAAGTTTTGGCTTTTGCATTCGGGTTGTCAGCAGAGATAGAACGTAATCTTATATCTCAGCGAACAAAGGAAGCTTTAGCACGAAAAAAAGCGGAAGGTGTTATACTTGGACGTCCGAAAGGAAAGAAAAACGCTCCTGACAAGTACAAACTATCGGGTAAGGAAAACCTTATTCGTGAGTTAATACAAGTGGGTGTATCTAAACGCAAAATAGCTAAAATATGTAAAGTTGATAGAAATACATTATCTCGTTTCATCAATGATAGGATTGAAGCATAAAATTGAGCGATTTTGTTCAGCAACAGCATACAATCTGTAATTTTTCTAATGAAGGGAGTTGGGTAATTCTATCCCCAATAGAACAGAGCATCAAGCAAAAGATTGAGTCAGTAGGAACACCGCTTAAGGATTGGGATATTAAAATCTATCGTGGTGTACTTACTGGTTATAACGACGCTTTCATCATTTCAACAGAAAAACGAGACGAGATATTGGCTAATTGCCAGACTGAAGATGAAAGATTACGTACGGCTGAACTTATACGACCGATTCTTCGTGGCAGGGATATTAAAAGGTATGGATATGATTGGGCAAACCTATGGATTATCAATACTCATAATGGGATCAAAGGTGTTAAACCTCGTATTGATATAAACGAATATCCAGCAGTAAAGGCTCATTTAGACCAATATTGGGATAAAATATCAAAACGAGCAGATAAGGGAGACACACCATACAATCTTAGGAACTGCGCTTATTTGGACGATTTCTTTAAGCCAAAAATTGTTTGGGCACGACTTATGAGAATTTCTAAAAGTGAAATAGATTCTTTCCCAAGATTCTCAAAAGCTGATGCAGGATACTTTGTTGTAGATAGTTTGTGTTTCTTTACAGGGAAAAACATTGACAAACTATGTGCGTACTTAAACTCTTCGCTTGCAACTTATTACTATCTTAAAAACATTGCAATCCTTGATAATGGTGGAATGCAGATGCGTCAACAGTACATAGAAGATATTCCTTGTCCTCCAATAGAATATATTGAAAATGATAGGTCTATATACAATCTGTTTTGCTTTACAAAAGAAGAGGTCGATTTTATTGAGAAATTTATAGAAATGCATAAAAATGAAATACTTAATGCTAATAGAGCGGAATAGTCACCAATACTTTTATGGTAAATCCTCTATATATTTCTGTTCGGATTCAGTTAAACCATATAACGAGTAAAGTGGCATATCTGAAATATCTGGTATAGGTATGTTTAAAACATAAATGGAAAACATTCGGACTGCATTTTCACCTAATTGAACAGATAAAGTTCTATAATACCAATCTATCAATTTTGTATTTAGACATCGTTCCAAATGTGTGAGAATTTCTTGATTATTTGTTGTGATAAAGTAGGTTGTATTATTGCAAAACATAACTTCATTACACCTGCAAAAATTCAACTTTTGGGTAATGTCTGCATAGAATAATTTTGGCTTAAAAAAATCGTCCATAATAATAATAATTTTAGTGGATGATTTTTTACAACCAAAAATCGTGTATCCCAATATGACTAAATATTTGCCTTTTGTTTACGATGACAAACAGCATTTAACCAATCAGAAATGTTTTATAATTACAGGTAAGAATGTTGCATTTCTTACAGCATTCTTCAACTCTTCTTTATTCAAATTTTGTTTTAGAGATTCATTTCCAGAACTTCAAGGAGGTACAAGAGAACTGAGTAAAATATTCTTTGATAAAATTCCAGTAATACAAGTTAATCCTTACACTAACGCATTATTTTTAGACCAACTTTTAGATATACAGAATGAATATACAAAGTCGAAAGCCATTGCAATTGACACAATGATTTTCGGCCTGTATGATTTATCAAATGAAGAGAGAGAACTTGTTGGATTTGTGGAGATTAAATAGCATTTTGTATATAATCTATCTCACCCTTTGTGATACCATATTGATTATAGAAGAACTCTTCTGAGAATATTGTAGAATCGTCCTCATTAAATCTTTTTATAGGAAGTTTAATGAGGGCGTGTTTGTTGTATTGAAATCCGTGCTGCCCCAACTCTATACTTGAGAAGATTCTTTTGTAAGCAAATTCAAATAATTGGCTTGATAAAGTTGCTTGTATATAACGTGCATATTTGGTTATCATCATAAAGCAAGTTTTATCCAAAAATATACCTGTTTCATCATAAGCAAAAAAAGCTCCTTGCGTTGTCTCTGGATAAATAAGTTTTGGTTGTAAAAAATCGTCCCAATAACTGATACTATCTTGTGTTTCAAACCACTTATTGCTTGTTTTCTTTCGAGCCTTTATCTCTTCCCCGTTGATTATATATTTCTTGCCTGTTTGCTCTAATCGTTCTTTTCCAAACGATAATAGATGAGCCTTTACAGCAGGAAACTCTTCTATGTTATAATGGCGAGAAGGGAACGTGGCAATTAACCATAAGTTTGCCCAATCATATCCATACCTTTTAATATCCCTGCCACGAAGAATCGGTCGTATAAGTTCAGCCGTTTTAGTTCGTTCTTCTTCAGAGGAACAATTGTCTAAAATTTCATTCCTCTTTTCGGTACTAATAATAAAAGCGTCATTAAATCCCGTTTTGATTCCATAATTGATTTGAATATCCCAATCCTTTAATGGAGTACCAACAGATTCTATTTTTCTTTTAATACTCTGCTCAATCGGGTATAATATAACCCAACTATCAAAAGATTCAAAACGGCATTCTACTGACTGTTGCTGAACAAAATCGCTCAAATTCTTTAAGCTATCTTTGTTCAGTTTGTCAGTAACTGCACAGCGTGTTTGATATTCATTCTTTTCCTTGCCGAAAATCAGGATATTCGTATCAACCGTAGCATTATCAAAAATCTTTACTCCAGCAAAATCAATTAAGTATTTAGGATTTGTATGCTTTGCGAAGAATCCTCTCGTTTTTTCTCCATATCCTGCACGCATCCATTTATTGGATGTAATAAAACAGAGATGCCCTTGTTGGCATAAAAGCTGCCAACCTTTTTCATAGAACAAGCAATAAATGTCGCCAGTCTTAGCAAATGTTTGGAATCGGCAATCTTCATATAATTTTGCCAACTCTCCACCATTATTCTGTAATTGGATATATGGCGGATTGCCAATAACGATGTCAAATCCGTTTTTATCATCATCTCTGTTAAATACATCACTAAACCAAGTATGCCAGAGGAAGAATTTGTTATTCTCAGCAAGATTGATTTTCTTGAGTTGTTCAAGAATTACAGGGTCGTAAGCCTGTGCCTCCAACTGTTTGTTGATGGTATCGGAAATATCTTGCTGTAACTTTACCTTTCTATCGTGGTCGCTACAAGAGTAATATGCCATTAAAAGCTGAAATACCCTTTTTTGCAAGCGATTTTTCTCATCATCGAAAAGTGTGATTTCTCCTTTATCTTTCTTATGCCCTTTCTCATAAGTGAGTTTGCTCAAATCCACTCCCATAAAACTCTCGATTAGTGAGTTTCCTTGCATAATCTTATAATCAAGGTTTGGCAATGGCGATGGTGTTTCCTCATCAACCACAATTGAGAGCCAGAAACGCAAACGGGCAATATCAACAGCCCCTTTCTCAATATCCACACCATAAATATTGTTTTGGATAATGCTCTTCTTTATTTCGGCGCGGTCGTAACGCTCGCCGCTCAACGCTTCACGACAATGCAACAATTCATTAAGCAACCCCATAGGGAATGCACCCGAACCGATGGCCGGGTCACAAATTTTTACTTCTTCAAGTGCAGTAAGTAGTTTAGGCTTCTTATTATCAGGAATATCCACAACTCCTTCTTCGGGCGAAAGAACAAATTGGCGAATCTTCTCTTTTGCTATACTTGTATTGGTTTCAAGATAAGCGATGAGAGATTCCTGACACATATAGCGTACTATCTCTTTCGGGGTATAGAACGCTCCTTTATCCTTGTTGTCTTCAAGCAAGTTCTCGAAGATTTTACCCAACATTTCAGGGTCAACACCGACCTCGGCATCATTAGGGTCGTTTTCGTCAATGGTAAAGTTGTATTCACTGAAGAATTGGAACAGGCGTTTGAAGTAATCAGCAGGGAAACGGCTTTCAGGCTCATCCTCCTCATCACGCTCAAACAAACCGCCATTGAGGTATGGAATATCTTTCCACTCATCAAGCAGTGACTTATCCCAACCGTAATCAGCGAACAGAGCTTCACGCTCGGCTGGTTTAGTGTTCAGGATACCGAAAAATAACGGTTCAAGCACCGAATCAAGATAATCGTCCTTATACGGTGAGTTCTTAAACATATTCTGCATATAGTTGAGGTCTCCACACATCCATCCTTTGCGTTGCAAGAAGTGCAGGAATGTGATTCGTCCCATCATCTTCTTCACATAGTCACGAATCTTCTTCTCGTTATGGTTAAATGCCTGCATCAATGCAGTGTCAGGCTCGCCAAGTATTTTTTCTTCCCACTTGCTGCCAACCTTGACAAAACGCTTACCCGTAATATATTGGATAAAGTCGGCATATTGCTCACGGTACTTGTCGAAGAATTCATCAGAGAGGGCTTCAACGGAAAATGCAGTTTTTAAATTCTCAAACGATATGCCTTTCTTCTTTAAGAAATTGAAACGTTCGATGGGTGTCCTGTACAACAAATCATCACTGCCGAATACGTATGTGTATCGTTTAGGCGATGTCGCTTCACCCTTAATGTCACAAATAAATGACAAACGCCAATGGTCGCCACTGTCAAATACAACTAATGCCGCATCAAATTCTCCCCAAGTGGGATTGATGAATGATTTTACGAGATTGCGAAGTCCTATACGTTTGTTTGCGACAGAGCCTTGACGGATATTATAGTGGAACAAGCCTATACGGTAGCTGTCGGAAGTGTTTATGTTTCCTAAATAATAGCCTTCATCCGAAGTGCTCTCAATTATTCTTTCGGGTTTCTCTTTCAATTCGCTTGCATTGAAAAAATATTGCAAAAAACTGTACCATTGTGCCAAGTTGAATGATGATTGGAACAGGTTTCTTAAACTGTCTGAAGTATATATAATTGCCATAGTGATATTTACTTAAAGGATTCTGAAATAATAATTTGTGGATTGGAAATGTCTTGTGCATCGTGGCGTTGCTCCTTGTTCATGGTCCGGTACTCGCCAATCAGTTCCGAAATTCTGTTTTGTAAACCATACTCGTCTTGCTTCATCCTTGCACGGTCGTTCCTGTATTCACGAGACAAGGCTTTCAAGTAACGAGGCAGCTGGGCATAGATACCTTCATTGATATATCCCGTCAGCACATCGCATTGCGATTTCAATTCACTGTCGGTTGTTATCTGCTTGATGGTACGCAAGAACTTGTTGGCTTCAAGCGAAGTCTTGTCAAGGTCGGAGCGGTTGATTGATGATGTATCGGCTGCCTCCACATATTCGGTCGTATATTGAGCCAATGCACTGTTTACGTGCTTGTAGTGCTGCTCTTCTTTGGAGAATGGCACAGGCTGTTCTTCGGGTTTCGCTTTGAGATATTTTACCGCTTCAAGAAAGTCGATAACCTCTACACCGGTGGCTGTTGCCAAATAGAACTCCGTCTTGACATTGGAAGAAACAAATATAATAGACTTACCGCTATGCTTTCCAGTATCACGCATTACACGGCTCTTCATTGGCAGTGCCTTGATTTTGTGATACAGTTTGCGGTCGCTATTATAGAGTTCACGCACCTCACGCAATAGGGCAATTTTCTTGTCAATGCTATCCTTTACATTGTTATCGAACATCCGGAACTCCTTTACAATCTCCTCTTTGGAGTAGATTTGTGCATCTTCGCCAAATGCCGAATGGAAACCTTGCAACTTGACAAGGGCATTCTTATATAGCTGAATTTCTTTATCGCCCTGTTGAGACGGGTAGAACATATAGTTGTAAATGTTGGGAGCAACCGAGCCGATACGGTTTACACGACCGATGCGCTGCATTAATCGGGTAGCGTTCCAAGGCGAATCGTAATTGACAATTACATTGGAGCGATGCAAGTTCACACCTTCCGCCAACACATCAGATGTAATGATGATGTTGTACTCCATAGACTCGCAGTCAAAGTTTGCATCAAAATTCTCCTTGATGGTCTGCCCCAAACGGTTGCGGTTGGCTGCCGTAACCATCAAAACATCGGAACGACCGATTTCCTTTGTAAGTCTATCGTACAAATAATTCAGTGTATCCACGCTCTCTGAGAACAACACAAGTTTGCCCGATGGATTTATCTCTTTATCGAAGAAGTTATGGGTAAGGTTTTCTCGGAACTTATCGAATTTTGGGTCGTCATTCTCTTTCTCCCAATCAGCATTGAGTTGCTCCAATATATCACGGTCATGGTGGAGCATTTCAAGAAATTCAGAAGTGAATGCATCGGCAGGGAAGAGAATATCCTCAACTGCATATCCCTTGGTAATGGCATACTCGATAATCTCATCAAGCTCCATATTCTTTGCTTGCAGGTCTTTTACCTTCAAGTCGGGAGCAATGATAACTTTGTCTTCCTCGAACATCTTAATCATATCGGTTGTGATACGAAGAAGTGTACGGAGCGATTTTTTGAAAGCATAAAAACTACTTTCCAATCGCTTCACCATGTGGACACGATAGATTCCGGCCAATGTCTGACCGATATGTACGGCATTCTTGTACCTGTTACGGTATTCTGGCTTCAAGAATTCCACCGCACGATAACGGGCATAAGTCAGTCCCTTACCCTCCGGATTTTCATCTGTTTTTCCATCGGTCAATTGTTTCAACGTTTCGTAGAAACGATTACTTGTGTCGGAATCCATCACGTACTCCAATTCGTTAGGTGGCAGAATATTGGGGAATATGATGCCTTGCGACCTGATGTCTGCCCTATAATCAGGGTCATTTAGAATGTTGTTGCGTGTACGACGAACTGTTACCTTGTCGATAACCTTACTGCGGATTTGCTCATATATTTTATCCACTTCGGATGTAACATCACGCTTATCACGTTCACGCATCAATCGCTTGTACTCCAAGATATATTCCGAGAAGAAGCCTTTGAGGTTCGGAACTCCATCAATGGTACAGCTCTGGCTGTTTTGGAACAGCAACAATTGATTCTGTAAATCGTCGGGACGGTTATTGAGTGGGGTTGCTGAAAGAAGCATCACTTTCTTTTGCGAACTCTTCAACAAGCCCATATTCATGCAAGGAGACTTGCATATCTTCTGTAGTTCGTCATACTTGCCCGAACTGTCGCTACGGAAACCGTGCGCTTCATCGACAATAATCAGGTCAAACTCTTCTTTATCCTTGTAGTTGTTTTTACTTTCAAGAACTTTGGATAGACTGCCATTGGTGACAAACTGTGCTTTTTTGTAAATGCCGAACAACTTGAATGTATTTCTCCAGTTGTCTTCCAAAGCAGGAGGATAAACAACAAGGATATTGGTGTTTTTGCCGTTAGCCTCTACAAATCGCTTGGCTATCATTGTGGCAATCATTGTCTTTCCAAGACCTACAACATCGGCAAGGAACAAACCGTTATGCTGCATCAGCATTTGATAGCCTTGAATAACGGCATCTTTCTGATATTTCAAATCCTTAACACCATCGGGCAACTGAATGGAAAAATCATCTTCCACTTGGTCGCCAAAAGTATCGATAAGCACTTTGATATAAAGCTCGTACGGAGTTGGCTGATAACCCAAGTATGTCTTTTCCTTGTACTTGTTAATGTCATCTGCGGTAAGGGGAACAGCCTCGTTCCATAAAGTCCAAAATTCATCGGAGCAATACTTCACATCGTCAAAGTCTTTCATCGCCACATTAAGTTCGTATTGTGGCGGTTGCTTAATTCCTAAACCAGAATCAGAGATATTTGAAGAACCCATAATAACCCAACCATCGCTGTGTTCACTATGATTCTGTGGTAAACAGAGATAGAATTTGGCGTGCAGGTTTTTGGTAGCGTGGATACGCATCTGTAATCGTCCTGAAACAAGGTCTTCGCACATCTGCAAAATACCTTCTTCCACTTCGGGAGCATATTGGGCATTAACAATATCTTCTTTGAAGCCGTTGTGGTAGATCTCCTTTGCCTTGTCCTCATTGGCCAGCATTAGAAGTGTCTTGTTATGTTTACGGAAAATATCATCTATGTTGATACCAACCAATATCTTGATTTCTGATATATCACCTAATTCCTTACGCAATTTAAAATATCCTGATGAACGGAAGAAACCTACAACCGCCAAGAAGCGGTCGAATGTTGCCATCTCCGATGCAATACCTTTCAGCTTGTCAAAAAGCGTATTGCCTAACGTATTGTTGAAAAACTTTGTACTCATAATGTTGGTGCCTATTGTCTCTTGCCAAGAGACGGATATTATAGTGCAAAGTTAAGCAAAACAATGATTTTCAGGATATAGAACACTGAAAATCTTGCCTATTGCCATGCTTTTGTTTTGCGAGAGAATCTGAATGTTTTGCGAAAGTTATTCTGAAAATAGCTAAACATGACTATATATCAATAAGATAAGCCAATTTGTCCGTCTCTTGGCAAGAGACAATAGGCACCAACATTATGAG